>ERZ1370068.5177-contig-4210_pt1 | contig 65736 bp, 71 predicted proteins | sample MGYA00561227_ERZ1370068 | MGnify/ENA primary metagenome ERZ1370068 (study PRJEB38410, sample SAMEA6850437) | metagenome | study: Metagenomic assessment of the ecological functions of the soil: analysis of the soil microbiota associated with the... | reverse complement strand
GTGTACTTCCGGTTACAGTTGCGTGTTGCTGCGGGCCGCGGCTCCGGTCGATTCAAGCTTCAGGGCGCATCTACGTCAACACGGCCGATCAGCCGTGGACGCTCCCTCAGGCCTCGATCCGCCCCGGCAGTGCGCGGCCCTTTGAGCGCCCGGCTACGAGCGCCTGACCGATGCGGCGCGCGAGCGCAGGCAGGCTCTACGCGCTGCTCGCGAGGCCAGATTCCGTGCATCATCGGCGGTGAATTTGCGCGAAGGCCGGAACCTGGTGGCAAACGAGGTTATCGGCGCGAAGAAGATCGCGCTCGAGGACCCACTCGACAGTAGCACCGCGCCAGCATATCAGCGCCGGCAACAGCGACATCGCGAAACCGTCGGCGCGAACCGCAGCGGGAACGAAATCGCATCCCCGGCGCCAGCGATCCCGACCGCAACGCCGTGCTCTGCTCCCAGCCGGCGGCGATCCCGTCGATCGGTGGCGGCCCACCCGTTCGCCTGCCGCGTTGGCGACAGAGCTTCACGGCGCCGGCGCAGCCGCGCTCAGGCGGCAGAATGCGGCAGCGTGGTTTGCTTCGAGAACGGGTTGGGCCACGCTGCCGCGGGAGTGCGAGCGCCGTCGGCGTTGCCGCTCGCACGCGTCGGCGGGAGCGCCGGACGCCTCCGCGACGGGGAGTTCTGAAAGCGATGGCGCGCGAGTGCCGAAGCCCGCCAGGATCGGCCGGCACCGCCGATTTTTCACTGAGCGGCGCTCGCTCGCGATCTGATCCGGCGTGAACTCCAGTGTAGCGATGCGTCGTCGGTGTAGTCCATGCTAGTTGTGGATGGGATCGTCGCCGGGCTGCGGGGGCAGGTGTTCCGACCGATCAGGCAGCCGAGATGCGGAGGTGGCCTCGAACGGCGTGTCGTCCATGAAGTCGCCCGGCGCGACGCAGCCGTTCTCAGAACGTGATGGAGCAGGCCGAGATAATGGCCGACCTCGTGATCCAGCGTCCCGCCTTCGTTGAAGGGCGCGAGGTTCACCCGGCGAACGTGGCGTAGTGAATCACCACGCCCTGGAGGTACGAGGTCCTCGGGCAAGGTCTGCGGCAGATAAGACCAGCCGATGATCCCCTTGGCCGGGACGACGGTGTACGCATTGAGCAGTGTTGCGTCGATCGGTTGCGAGCTGCTTGCTTCATGTTCTTCTCGGTTCCAGGGGAAAAGGCCCTGTTGAACCAGTGGCAGTCCTCGGTCCGATCCACGCTGGACAGGACGGGCGAGAACCCCGTCCCGCGATAGGCCTGGGTTGAGACTTCGGCGACTCGGGCGTCGAGCTGCGATTGCTGAGACGTTGCCCCCGCCGTCGCAGGTGATCACGTGAAAGGCGATCGGGATCGTGAGTCCGGAAGTCGGTGTCGGGCGGAAGCCGTTCAACGAGCGGATGCGCGCCTGAACGGACAGCGCCTCCTCGCGCGTCGGCGATGGGGTCGCGCATCGGGTCAGAGGTCGAGGCGTCGGGGGTTTGAGGCGGAGCGGCGTGGGCCGCTTGGGCGGCACTGGCGATCAGTGCGCCGGCGAGCAAGATGGGCCGAAACATGGTGTCCTCCGAGGGCAATCGAGGGGCAAGGTCGAGGAGCCGTGCCAGGCCAGAATTATCGCAGGCGGGAGGCCGTTTCGGGGGTGAAAATCGAGGGGGTATGTGGGTTTTGTGCCCACCCTCCGAGATGAAGCACCATGATCCGCGATGTCCGCCATCGACTCTGTAGCCTCCGAGCACGATCTGGTTCGTCGCGCCTGTCAGGTGAACCTGCTCAATCTCGCGCTCGGCCATCACACGCTCGAAGCCGAAGGCTTTGGACTAAGAGCGCTAGGGCAGCGACCGCGTATAATCGTCCTCGTCGCTCCTCGGAGAACCATGGTTGTGACTCCTCCCATCCCGCCTCGCCCGCATCGACCACGCCTTGCCTCCACGGTCATTCCGGTGATCGCGCTCCTGCTTTCGTCGGCGATCGCGTCGGTTCGGACAGCCTCTGCTGAGTGCGAGTTAGGTGACGACGGGTGTCGATAGCTCGCTCGCCAACAACAGCGGGGGCACGCTGATCAACAGCGTTGGCCAGACGCTTCCTTGCCGAAGACACAGTCGTGACGTCGCTGACGGTGTGGCGAATCGGCGGAGTACTACGCCGTCACTCCATTGATCACACGCACCGACGAGAGCGGAACCCCGAGTCGGTCCCCCTTTGTGGCAAGGCCCATCGACCAATCTGCCCGACCCACCCGCCGTTCCAACGCCGCTTACCTGGATGTTCGATCCGCCTCTCGTGCTGCCGGGCCGTGGCACCTACGCGTGGTTCGTGTGCTCGGTGGATTTCGACATGCTGGGGGTTTCGGGCGGCGACGCCTACGCCAACGGCCAGATATGGGACTCGTCTCGTGGCGAATGCGGTCCGGGTTCCGTGAGACCGATTCCCGACGCGGACTTCGTCTTCATGGTGACCTTTTGCCGCGATAGCCCGACGCCCGCGCGTCGAGCGACCTGGGGTGACCTGAAGCTTCGCTACCGGTGACTTGCCTCACTCCATCCGCCGAAGATCAAGTACACGACCGCGGAGAGATGAGTGGGTGCTCACGCTGGGAGCGCGATTCCACCCGCACGATCGTCGACACAGGCGGATGATCGGTCATTGACGGCGGTTGTTGTGGGGGTATCCTTAACGACCGTGATCGGACGGCCGTAATGGCCGCGTGAGTTCTAGCCCCGCACGGTAGTCCAACCCGGAATCACACCCCATCGCCGCGTTCGCATTGGGCGGGGAGCGTCGCCACTCCGTCTCTGCGGCGGGACTGGAGGTCACTGTGACCCTCGTGGGCAAGTGGCTCGCGTTGCCGTGCACGCTCGCAGTCTCGTTGGGACTGTGGGCTGCGTCGGCCACGGCGCAGATGGTGGATCCCACCTTTTGGACGACATACGGGCCCGTCCGAGACGATCGTTCGCGACGGCAACACGATCTACATCGCCGGCTCGTTCAACCTGATCCGGGCCCGCGACGGGGGCGGGAGCGCCCGTGAGGCGTGGCAAGCGGCGAACTGATGCACCCCTTCCCAAGGTGAAAGGACGGGTTTGGGCCGTCACGTCGGACGGCTCCGGCGGTTGGTACATCGGGGAGAATTCACCCACGCCGGCGCGGTCCCACGCAAGAACGTCGCCCACATTCTAGCGGATGGCAGCGTCGCCGCCTGGAACCCGGACGCGGATGGCCAGGTCCTCGCCCTAGCGGTGAGCGGGAGCAGGGTCTACGCCGGCGGAAGCTTTATCCACATCGGCGGCCAGGCGCGCCGGTGCGTCGCCGCACTGGATGTCACGGCGGGCACCGCCACCGACTGGGACCCAAACGCCAACGGCATCGTTTTCGCTCTTGCCGCGACGGGTAGCAGAGTCTACGCCGGTGGGACCTTCACCAACATCGGAGGGCAGGCACGCGGACACCTGGCCGCACTCGATGTCACGACCGGCTCCGCCACCGGCTGGGACCCGAACGCGAACGGCACCGTCAACGCCCTGGCACTGAGCGGGAGCACGGTCTACGCCGGTGGGTCTTTCTCCGTCATCGGCGGGCAGACACGCAATTCCGTCGCCGCGCTGGACCCTGGCACCGGCGTGGCCTCCGCCTGGAATCCGAACGTCGTCGGCAGCGTTCGCGCCCTAGCGGTCGGCGGAGGCGTGGTCTACGCCGGCGGGACCTTCTCCAGCATCGGCGGGCAGACGCGCAACAACCTTGGCGCCATGGATGCGACGACGGGCGTCCCCACCGAGTGGGATCCGAACGCGAACGCAAACATCGCTGCCGTGGCGGTGAGCGGGAGCACGGTCTTTGCCGGCGGTGATTTCAACAGCATCGGCGGGCAGACGCGCTACCACATCGCCGCTCTGGATGCCGTGACCGGCACGGCCACGGCGTGGAGCTCGAACGCCGACCAGCAGGTCCTTGCTCTAGCGGTGAGCGGGAGCGTGGTCTACGCCGGTGGCTACTTCACCCTGATGTCCGCATTGGAGCGCAGAGGCGTCGCCGCGCTGGATGCTACGACCGGCGCCCCCACGGCATGGGCCCCCAATCCGGACGGTTCGGTCTGGGCCATGGGCGTCCGAGGAAGCACGGTCTACCTCGGCGGAGCGTTCACCGTCATCAATGGGCAGCCGCGCAAGTACATCGCCGCGGTGGATGCCGCGACCGGCACCGTCAACGCCTGGAGGCCCGATGCCAATGGGTACGTCCGGGCCATCGCGGCGACCGGAGGCACCGTGTACGCAGGCGGGACGTTCTCCACCGTCGGGGGCTGGCACGAAACGGCATTGCTGCCCTGGACAGCGCGACCGGTGTCGCCAGCGCCTGGAACCCGAACTCGAACGGCCCCGTCCGCGAGATCGTATTGAGCGGGAATACAATCTATACGGGTGGGATGTTCACCAGCATCGGCGGGCAGCCGCGGAACTTTATTGCGGCGCTGGATGCCACGACCGGTAACGCCACGCAATGGGACCCGAATGCAGACGATTGGGTGCTGGCGCTCGCGTTGACCGAAGGCTCCGTCTACGCCGGCGGATATTTCAGCAACATTGGCGGTGTGGCGCGATCAGGCCTTGCCGCGCTGGATGTCACGAGCGGGGATGCCACCGCATGGAACCCCAATTCCGACAACACCGTCCTCTCGCTGACGGTGAGCGAGAGCACCGTGTACGCCGGTGGCTGGTTCCAGCAGCATCGGCGGCCAGGCACGCCGGCACCTCGCCGCCCTGGATACCGCGACCGGTGCCGCCACCGCATGGAACCCGGACCCGGACGACCTTGTCCTTTGCTCTGGCGGTGGGTGGGAACGCGATTTACGCCGGCGGCAACTTTGCCAACATCGGCGGACAGGTGCATCCCTGCATTGCGTCCCTGAGCGTCGGCACCGTGGACGTACCGCTGGCTTCCGAGACGAACCTGCTGAGGCTGTCCGCGCCCGTTCCCAGCCCTGTTGTCGGGCGAGCGCGTATTGGATTCGCCCTCCCGGGCGAGGCGGTGGTCACACTGGAGGTCTACGACCTCGCAGGCCGCCGGGTCGCGATTCCGCTCGATCGATCCCGCGTGCAGGGCGGTGTGCACCACGTGGAACTGAACACGGAGGGCTGGTCCGCAGGCTGCTATTGGTACCGACTCACCGCCGGTAATCAAAGCCTCACGCGCATGATGGCCGTGATCAAGTAGGGAACGAGAAGCGCTCCCTGACCCAGAGTGGCCGTCGAGCAGTACCTCCCGGCCGTTCCATTCACGGCCCCGGTTGCGGCGCTACGGCCTTTTGGTAGCCTGCGAACGCGCGACTCCTGAAACTCGGGGTTGCAATGGTCCCAGGTCGCGAAACGTCAGGAGCCACTCGGCTCCAGCTCATACCATGAGGCCACGATGTCCATCCGTGTGTGGTTCCGCAGCGCCCTGCTTCTCGGACTCCTCCTCATCGCGCCACGACCCGCCGCCGCCATCAGCGTCGTCGAACCGCTCGCGTTCACGAGCTGGCGCGCAGAGCCCGAAACGGGCTCGATCGGCATCGGCGCTGCGGTCGGCGTCTTGAGCTTCGATGTGGTTCCGATGCTCGAGTATGTGGTCGTGGACAACAGCAAGGACTGGGCAATCACCGTTGACGGCCATTTACCTGTGCTGGCGTTGCCGCTCGTGGCCCTCTATGCCGGCGCCGGGTTCACCAGCTACAACCACGATCCCGATCAGGGCGACGCCTCGTGGGACTCGGGCTTTAACGTGTTGGTCGGCGCCAAGGCGAGCATCATGCGCCTGAAGCCGTTTGCCGAGATCAAGTACACCACTCAGGGAAGGATGGGATGGTGTACACGCTCGGGACGCGTTTCCACCTGTTCGACTGATCGTAGGTGCCGCGGCTGCGCCGCTGGCGCAGCCGCCGCGGTGGCCCGTCACAACCGGGCGCCTTCGTGGGCTCCTTCTCCGAAGTGCATTCACGACGGAGACCCCGCCCCGCGAGGCAGCCACGGAAACCAGTCCCCAGGAATCGGCAGAGTCGTCAGGACGGGCGGCATCGCGCTCGGACTGTCGGCTTGCCTCGCATCGTCGCTCGTCATGGCTCAACCGGGAGCTCCCCAGCCCGCCGGTCGGCCGACCGCCACGGTGCGGGGCCGGGTCATCGACGCCGAATCGCGTGAGCCGATCGGCCTGGCCGAAGTGGCCGTCTTTCCGTCGGGGCCGCGCGCCTACACGGAGGACGACGGGCGCTTCGCGCTGGAGGGTGTGTTCGCGGGCGCCTGCACGCTCAGCGTCACCCGCCTCGGCTACGCGCCACTCCGTCGCGAGCTGATAGTCATTGAAGGCGCGGAGAACACGCTCGAGCTGCGGCTCACGAGGGCCGCTCTCAAGCTCGAGGAAGTCACGGTGACTCCCGGCAGCTTCCGTTCATGGCGCAGGGGACAGGCACGCGCCAGACCATGTCGCGCGAAGACGTGCAGGCGGTGCCGCAGATCGGGGACGACATCTTCCGGGCGGTGAACCGTCTGCCGGGCCTGGCATCGAACGACTACGCGGCGCACTTCGGAATCCGGGCGGCCGCCACGACGAGACGCTCATCCTGCTCGACGGTCTCGAGCTCTACGAGCCGTACCATCTCAAGGATTTCAACGAGGGCGCGATCAGCATCATCGACGCCGAGACGATCGATCGTGTCGAGCTGATGACCGGTGGGTTCCCCGCGCGCTACGGCAACAAGCGCAGCGGCGTATTCGACGTCACGTCCCGGACGCCCGAGCGGGAGCGGACGCGCCTCGACGTTGGCGTGAGCTTCATGAACACGCGGGCCATGGGCAGCGGTTCGTTCGCGGGCGGCAACGGTTCGTGGCTGGGGTTCGCCCGGGTCGGGTACATGGGACCCGTGTTCCAGTTCATCGATCAGGCGGATCTCCCCAAGCCCTACTACGAGGACGCGTTCGGGAAGGTCAGCTACAAGCTCTCGGACCGGCACGTCCTCTCGCTCGAGCTCCAGCACGCAAGGGATGGCTACGTCTACGAGATCCCCGCGACAACCGGGTTCCTGGACACGATCAACACGCGCGAGCGGGCGGACAACCACTACGGGAACAGCTATGTATGGACGACGCTCGCGTCCACGCTCGGCCCGCGAACGACGGTGCACACGCTGCTCTCGGCGGGGCTCGTGACGCGCGCGCGCAACGGCTCCGAGCGCGACGTGCGTAGGGTGGCGCCGTTCTACTATCTGAACAACGACCGCACGTTCACGACCTTCGGGGCCGCCCAGGATTGGTCGCATGGTCTTTCCGACCGCGACATCGTGAGCCTCGGCGTCGACTTCAGGCAGCAGCGCAACGACGACAAGTACCAGACCATCATTTACCAGGATCCGGACGACCCCGAGCCTCCGGCACCGGGGGAGTTCCCGATCGTCACCAACACGCGCTTCGTGAAGTCCGGGTCGCGGCTCGGCGCGTACCTCTCCAATCGCTGGCGCGTCGTGAGCCCTCTCGTGGTCGAGGCGGGAGTTCGGTACGACGGCGCCACGTGGACCGGCGACCACGACTGGAGCCCGCGCGTGAGCGCCGCGTTGAGCCTGGGACGGGGCATGACGGCTCGGGTCGGCTGGGGCTACTACCGGCAGATGCAGGCGATCGACGAAGTGGCCGCGCTCAATGGCGACACGACCTTCTACCGCTCGGGCTCTCGGAGCAATGGACCGCGGGTTGGGACATGGCGGGGGCCAAGGGCTCGCTGCTTCGAATCGAGGGCTACTGGAAGCGCGGCACCCACCTGCGGCCCGTGTTCCGGAACTGGAAGGGGCGCCATCGACGCGTTCCCCGAGGTGGGCGAGGACCGCATGAAGGTCTTCCCGGACCACAACGAGAGCAAGGGCATCGAGGTCTACTTCGACCGGCCGCTGGGTCAGCGCCTCACGGCGCGCGCGAGCTATGCGTACTCCATCGCCAACGAGGATGTGCTGAGCATGGTGAACGTCAACAGCACCGAGCTGTTGCCGTACGACCTCCACCATCCCAACCCGGAGGATCAGCGAAACGCCGCCAATGCGGACCTGACATGGCGGACCGGCGCATGGTCCGTGAACGGTTCGCTCGGGTATCACAGCGGCTGGCCGGCGACGCACGAGCAACTGGTCCCGGTCACGAACGAGCTCGGCCAGCCTGACTACACGATCCGGCCCGTGAAGATCTACGGCGAGCGGCTGCCCGACTACTTCCGGCTCGACACGCGCGTGGCCCGGCAGTGGCGGAGCGGCTGGGAGACTTCAGCGCCTCGTGCGAGGTGATCAACCTCACCAACCACGAAAACGTCTTCGGCTACGACTACTTCCGGTTCAAAGGGGACACGGGGCAGACCCAGCTCGACCGGGGGAACGAGATCTGGTTCTCGATCTTCCCATCGCTAGGGATCACCTGGAGTCGGAGCTTCTGATCGAGGACACTGTTCTCCAGAGTGCGATCGACCTTGTCACGAACAGGCGCCCGAGCCATCCACGCCGTCGCCGCCGCATACGCGATCGTCGCGATGGCGCTCACGGCGCACGGCGCGGCCCCCGCGCCCACCTCGGTGCATCGGGCGACGACACACGCGATGCGCTACCACCTCGCGCTGCCTCAGGGTTGGGTGGCGAGCCGGTCGTGGCCGGTGCTGGTCGTGATCCCAGACGCGGCGCGCGAGTTCGAGGACAACCTCATGCAGTTCGTCCGCGCGCGTGCGGACCGGCCGTACATCCTCGTCGCGCCTGAGGTCCTGAGCTGCGGCGGCGCGGGAAGCCGCACGCGGGACCATTACTCGTACTCGGCGACCGTGTGGGACTCGCTCCAGGGCGGCGACGATTTCGCGTTCGAGGACGCCGGGCTCGCCGCAGTGTTGGCCGACGTGCGCAAGCAATGGCACGGCGAGTCGCGGGCGTTCCTCACCGGTTGGGAAGCCGGCGGCCACGCGGTGTGGGCGCAGACGTTCCGCCACCCCGAACGCTGGCGCGGCGTGGCGCCCGTCACCACGAACTATCAGCATCGGGGTGTCACGGACTCGACGTTCTCGCGTGCCCCCGAGCGCAAGAGCCTACCGATCCAGCCATTTCGCTGCGGGGCACCGAGTGCCGGTGCGGCCGCGGCACTGCCGTCTGTCGACCAGCAGACTGCCGTCGACGCTGCGCGAGGCACGCGATCACGGATTCTCTCCGAGCCCGGTTCGCCTCGTCCCCGGCGCCGATCACGGGCCGCTCACGGAAGCGGTGCTCGCGTGGTGCGACTCGCTGCGGCGGCGATAGCCGGCACGATTTTCGGCGCTGACGCGGTCGAGCCGAAGCTCTATCCTTCTTGCAAGCAACCCCCGAGGAGTTCACTCACGTGCCTTCATACCGCCGCATTTGCGTCGCTCTGTTCGCCCTGACCCTGGCCATTCAGGCGGGCTGCTCGAACGAAGTGACGCGCCCGCAGACCATCGATGTCCGGCTCGACGTGGCCACCGCCCCACGGGTGGGCTCACCGACGGACGCCGTCATGATGAAGGTAAAGGTGCACAACGCTGGCAACGTGACCATGGTGCATTGCGCGGGATGCGGGTGTGGAACGGCATCCAGATCACCGTGCTGGGCCCTGATGGAAACGAAGTGCTGGTTCTGGATCCCAGGCGACCGGTGCCACTCTGTGTCGACGGACCCTCCGCTCTCGAACCCGGCGGCGTCCTCGAAGACGGCCTCGCGTTCAACGGAACGCTGTACGTTCCCAACAGTCCCACCTACCCGACGCCCACGTATCCGGCGCCGACGGGCACCTATACAATCGTTGCCGGATTTCGATGCAGCAAGCAATGGATGTCGCAGGATGGCGCGGTCTCGCTCGAGCGCAGGACGACATTCGACTGGGATGGGCCCCCGATCAAGAGTCCGTGAATTGACTTGCGGCACGCTGGGACCGACGGACCGAGGCGACGCTCACCCGAAGAACAGGTACGTTACGGCGATCGCCGCCAACACGCCGATGATCTCCGACGCCAGGGCGCAGGGAGCGCGTGGCGCGTCTTCCTCACGCCGACCGATCCGAAGTAGACGGCGAGCACGTAGAACGTCGTCTCCGTGCTGCCCTGGATGACGCACGACAGGCGGCCGGCGAACGAGTCGGCGCCCAGCGCCTTCATCGTGTCCACCATCATGCGCGCGCGCCGCCGCCCGAGAGCGGCTTGATCAGTGCGGTCGGCATGGCGTCGACCCAGCGCGTGTCCATGTTGAGATGGCTGGCACCCGCCCGGATCACTCCTAGGAACGCCTCGAGCGCGCCGCTCGCACGCAGCACGCCGACCGCCACCAGCATGGCGACGAGGTAGGGCACGATGCCGATCGCGACGCCGAAGCCATCCTTCGCGCCTTCGATGAAGGTCTCGTAGAGCGGCACGCGGCGAATCGCGCCCGCGATCAGGAACGACGCGACGAGCGCGATCAGGATTGCGTTGGCCAGCATGCCCGATTGTTGCGCGACCAGGTCATGCGGCAGCTGAGAGAAGTACCAGACGAGTCCGACCACCGCCGCCGTGAGCGTTCCGAGCCAGGCGAGCACGACGCCGTTCCACAGGTTGAGCTTCTGGATCGCGGCCACGATGAGCAGGCCGGAGAGATCGGCGATGTACGTGGCGATCAAGATGGGAACGAACACGTCGGCGGGGTTGGCGGCGCCGAGCTGCGCGCGGAATGTCATGATCGAGATCGGCACCAGCGTCACCGACGACGCGTTCATGACCATGAACAGCACCATGTCGTTCGTGGCGCGATCGGGCTCGGGGTTCAAGCTCTGCAGCTCCTTCATCGCCTTGAGGCCGAGCGGCGTGGCGGCGTTGTCGAGCCCGAGCATGTTGGCCGAGCGGTTCATCACGATCGCGCCGATCGCGGGATGGCCCGGAGGGATGTCGGGGAACAAGCGCCGGAACAGCGGCCCGACGGCGGCGGCGATCATCTCGGTCACGCCGCCCTTCTCGGCGATCTTCATGAGCCCGAGCCACAGGCTCATCACCCCGGTGAGGCCGAGCGAGAGCTCGAAGGCCGTCTTCGAGGAATCGAACAGCGCGGCCACGACCGCGCCCATCGCTTCGGGCTTCCCGCCCACTGCGGCCTGCCACACCGCGACGAAGAATGCGATGAGGAAGAACGCAGCCCAAATCCAGTTGAGCATGGCGCGCAGAATGTGCGGCCAGAGGTGCCAACGTCAAGGGAAACGGACTTCAGTCCCGCCAGCGCTCCACCGCTCGGATCGCGAACGAAGCCGCCCACGACAGCGCGCCGATCACGACGCCGGACGCCCCGGGGATCGGCAGCGCGTATCGTCGCATCGCCGTGACGAGCGGCCCGATGATCGGAATGTTCGGCACCGCCAGCGCCTGCATCGCGGCCATCTCCTTCGCGTGCCCGGCGGCGTACGTATGGAAAAAGAGAACATGAGCCGCCGAGACCCAGACCCAGTTCGTGAGGCCGACCAGAAACCCGTGCAGGAAGAACTTCCCAGGAGCCTTGCGCGCGATCACAATGGCGCACGTGATGAAGATCACAGGCCAGAGCAGAGGCTCAGCGCCCGGCGGGATGACGAACACCGTGCCGAGCGCCATCGCGAGACCGAACATCGACAGCAAGAGGATCAACTTCCAGTTCATCGGGTCTCCTTCTGCGGATCGCCCGTGGCTCGACGACGGCAGGAGGCCGCAACATTACAACGTCCTCGCGCCCGAGGCGCGTGGGGGTGAGGTGTGCGAATGAGCGAGCACGGCTGGAGGAACGCGTCCCCCATACTTCGCGTCGGCAACTTGCGCGCGAGCGTGGACCATAACGAGATGGGGCAGTATTCGTCCGCGCCCATCGCGAAAGGAGCCGGCCCACGATCCGCACGTCCCTGAGTTTGCCGTCTCTCACGATCCTCGTACTCGTCGCATCGGCGCCGGCGGCGCGAGCGCAGACCACGACGCCGCTCGTGGGTTCGCATCTGTCTCCCGATTCGGTTCGCCAAGCGATGGCGATTCCGTCGACGCACGCCGTGCGCGGGCGCATCGACTCGACCGGCTACGCGCTGCACGCGTCGCAGATGGCGAAGGTGTGGGAGCAATCCGAGACGCCGCCTTCGCCCGATTCGCTCGGACCCACGCCGGCGCCCGGCGTGGCCGCGGTGATCTGCCCGCACGACGACTTCAGCTTCGCGGGCCGGGTCTACCGCCGTGTGATCCCGCTCGTCACCGCGCGCACGGTCGTTCTGTTCGGCGTCTTCCACGGCTATTGGCGCGTCGGCGAGCGCAACCGGATGGTGTTCGACCCGTATCGGGAGTGGAGCGCGCCCGACGGCCCCGTGCGCGTCTCACCGCTGCGCGACGCGGTGCTCAAGCGACTGCCGCGGGAAGACTGGACGCAGGACTCGCTCGCGCACGACATGGAGCACTCGCTCGAGCCACTCGTGTGCTGGCTCCGTCACGTGCGCCCCGATCTCGAGATCGTGCCGATCATCGTCCCCGCCGCGAGCTTCGATCGCTTCGAGGCGCTCGCCGATCATCTCGCGTCGGCGCTCGCGGCGGAGATGAAGGGCCGCGGCTGGCGTCTCGGCAAGGATGTCGCGATCGCGATCTCCGCCGACGGCATCCACTACGGCCCCGACTTCTCGCAGCACACGTTCGGCGTCGGCGGGCTCGAGTCGTACGAGCAGGCGACCGCGAAGGACCACGCGCTGCTGACCGGGCACGCTGCGCGGGCCGCTCGACACGGCGAAGATCCGCACGCTGTACGAGACGTTCGTCGATCCCGACCATCCCGACACGTATCGATGGACGTGGTGCGGACGGTTCTCGATTCCGCTCGGGCTGCTCACGCTGCAGCGCTTGGCGCGCGATAGCGGCGGAGCCACCGGCTGGCCCGTCGCGTACGCGACGTCGATCAGCGGCCCCGAGCTCGGGCTGCGCGGCGTCGGCATGGCGCCGACGTCGCCGTCCAATCTGTATCACTTCGTCGGGTATCCGGGGGCCGCGTTCACGGTGGGTGTGACGCACTGAACGTGGAGTCACGTCGTAGAGGAGGCGAACATGGTCACGCGTCGAGTGCTGAAACGGAAGACGAATCCGGTGCGCGCGTACTTCGCGTCCAAGCCGCCGCGCGTACGGAAGCCTCTGCGCGAGCTTCGCGCGGCGATTCGCGCCGCCGCGCCGGGCGCCGATGAAGTCATCAGCTACGGCATCCCCGCGATCAAGCTCGGGGGCGAATCGTGGTCTGGTACGCGGCCTGGAAGGACCACACCAGCCTCTACCCGATCGGCACCGCCACCGCTCGCGCGCTCGACATCAAGGGATACAAGACGGCCAAGGGGACGATCCGGTTTCCGCTCGGGGCCCAGCCGTCGGCGACGCTCGTGAAGCGGCTCGTCAAGACGCGGATCGCGGAGCTGCGCAAGAAGCAGAAGGCCTGAGCCTCGCGCTGATCCCGCGCAGTGGCCGGCTCCGGACCATGAAACCAGAGCCGCGACGCCCAAGGGCGCCGCGGCTCCGGAGCTTCTGCGCGCACGGCGCGAATGCCGTGCGATGCTTCCTGCGACTAGCGGATCAGCGTAATCACCTGCGACTTCTTCATGCCCGGCGCATTGAAGTGAACGAAGTATGCACCGGCCTTGAGCTGAGCTCCGCCGTCATCGGTGCCATTCCAGGTGAAGCGATACTGACCGGCCGACTGGACCCCGCGGACGATGGTCCGGACTCGGCGTCCGTCCACGGAGTAGATCGACAGGTCGACCGGGCCACCCGACGCGAGCCCGAAGGCCAGCACCGGAACTGCCGTGGCTCGGGTTGGGGATCGCGGGGAGAAGCTCGGTCCGAACTCCACCTTCTGGGCGGCGAGAACCGAACCGACGTGAACTTCCACGGGTCCGTTCGCCGAGTTGCGTCCCAGCAAGGTGCCGAACACGAGCTGCGGATCCCCGCTCGCCACTGCGCGGAAGCGCACGGTCGCCACGATGCCTTGTCCCGACATGCCACGATTCGGGCCGAGCAGCGCCGCGTCCACGATTCCATCGTCGGGCGACAACACGACGCCGCCCTGCGAGGTCACGAACTCACCGGCAACGAACCCGATGGGCTCGACGACCTGCGGATCCCAGCGCAACGACACCGAGAGCGCCTGCAAATCGCCGGCTCCCGTCAGCTGCACCGGCACGTCGAACAGATCGCCTGCCGAGACGCTGCCGACTGCGCCCAGCGACACCAGGTTCACGCCCGAGGCCACGCTCGGCATGCTCGGTCCCTTCTGACGCGAGGCTGACGACCGGCGTGTAGTTGAGGGCGAACATCACCAGGTCCTCAAAATTCGTCTTGAGGTCCGTCGTCGGGCGACCATTCGTCGTGTTGTCGGTCGTGGGTCCGACGTCGAGGTATTCGAAGCCGGCGAGGCCCGCGCCGCTCACTCCATAGTGCGACCCGAGCAGCGAGAGATCCGCGGTCGAGACCGAGTTGTTGCCCTGGCCCGGCGTCACGCCGTCGCTGACGTCGCCGAGATGGTAGCCGAGCGTTCCACCGGTACGATTCGAGACCGGCGAGACGTTGCCGCAAACGTCCTTGGCGAACGCGACGTAGTACCAGTAGTCGCGCGTAGCCGCCTCATCGGCCTGGCCGCTCGTCGCGACCCCAGTGAGCGTCCAGCCGGCCGGCGGGTAGGACCCCGGAGCCGGCGGCACCGAGCCGCCCGCATCGTCGTACGTCGGATAACCGCCGAAGCCCTTGCGCCACACCTCCACGGTCGTTCCACCCGGAGCGGTGAAGGTGAGCGTGATCTTCGTCGTGCCATCCGTGTCGTTTCCGGTCTTGACCTGGCTCGCGGCCAGGCCCGTCACCGGCGACACCGGTGAGACGATGGGGTTGAAGCTCGCCGCGATCGTGTGATCGGCCTGCACGTTCGTGAACGTGAAGCTCGCGACCGCCCCGACGGATGAGCCATCGACGAGGACGTTCGCGATCGTGTGGCAACCATCGGGCGTGATCGTGAAGGCCTGATCGCTGCCGCAGTTCACCGGGACGTTCCCGCTGGGACTGATCGACCCTCCGAACCCCGCCGAGGCCACGATCGTGTACACGTTGATCGCGAAGCTGGCCGCGATGGTGTGATCCGCGGTGACGTTCGTGAACGTGTAGCTGCCCGTCGCTCCGACTGACGACCCATCGACCAGGACGTCGGCGATGTGGTAGCAGGCGTTCGCTGTGATCGTGAACGACTGGTCGGTTCCGTACGGGACCGACGTCGGGCCGCTCGAGGCGATCGACCCGCCCGTGCCGGCCGAGGCCGTGATGATCGGATTGCGTATCGCGAAGTCCGCTTCGCTGGCGTCGGCGGCCGAGCTGCAGCCGGTGTCGTGCGCCGTCACGCGGACCCGCGCCGTGGTCGTCGGCGTGTTGGGCACGCTCCACAGATACGAGCCCGAGTTCGCGATCGCGGTGGCGATCGCGTTCGGATAGGTCGCGCCACCGTCGGTCGAGTAGTGGAGGTCGACGTTGGCGACCGCCACGTTGTCGGTCGCGGTCCACGTAATGTTCTGCGTGGTGCCGATCAGCCAAGACTCGCCGCCGTTGGGCGACGTCACGGCCACGATCGGCGCCGCGTTGTCGACCGGGACCTTCCCCGTCGTGTCCGCCATCGACTGAATGTTGCCGTTGCTGCAGTCCCGCAGCGTCACCGAGGTCACGGTGAGCGTGCCCGTGCCCGTGGGCGCCGCGCTCGTGACCCCGACGTTGAACAGGGTGCCGGTCAATCCGCCGGCGCCGCATGCCGTACCCAGCACGACGCCGTCGGCGGTGTAGGAGCCGCCGCCGTTGTCGATCACCTGGAACGACGTGCCGCCGGCCGAGCTGAGGAACGTTCCCTCGGTGATGCTCGAGGTGCCGGAGCACAGCGACAAGCCGCCGCCGAGCGAGAAGGTCACGCTGAAGCCCAGCACGGGTGTCGTGAAGTCACGCCGAATCTGGACCGGCATGGTCACGCACGTGTTCGTGGGGCAGATCACGTTGGTGACCGAGGGTGCCCCGACCATGGCGGGCAGCCAGCCGATGTCGCGGAAATGGGGAAACGTGAGGTCGACCGTGTCGTGGAGGTCGTTGTTGATCGCCGGCTCCATGAGCGCGTTCGGGGTCAGGGTGATGTCCCAGTGCGAGACCGAGGACCCACTCGCGAACGGATTCGGCGCGTACATCTTGATGCGATTGTTCGCATCCGCGCCCGCCTTGACCGTCGGGCTGCGGCGGATCGTGACGTTCACACCGCTGGCGAGATTCGCCTTGATGGTGTTGCCGTCGGCCTGCGAGATGCCGACGCAGGGAATCGTGATCGTCGGATCCGCCCCGCCCATGCCCGGCAGGCCCGCGGCGACGTTGTTGACGATGATGACGCCGCTGGCGCCGGCAGCCTGCGCCGCGGCGCACTTCGCCACGAACGTGCAGACGCCGCGATCGATCAGCGCAATATTTCCGGCCAGGGCCGCCGCGTTGGTGATCGCTTCGCAACCGTCGTTGACGGGCGCCGTCGTGTCCACGAGCTGCACGACGTTGCCGGTGAATCCGGACGTCGTCAGCGCCGCGCCGAAGGTGGCGTCCTGCGCCGTGTAGAGGCTCCCGGCGATGCCGCCCGGTGAATTGACCAGCACTTCCGGCTGTCCGATCAAGCAGGTCGACGCCATCGCCACGGCCGCCGGCCCGTCCCACACCAGCTTGTCGATGGAGACCGCCGACGCGACGCGCTGGGCCGCCGAATTCTGGTTCCAGTGGAGTCCCGAGATCTTGTCGAGCAGGAAGCGGTCATAGATCGAGGGGAAGCCGCTGTTGTAGGCGCCTGACGTTCCGCTCGTGAAGGTCTGGAACCCCAGCCCGTGGCCGATTTCGTGAATGACCACGGGGAGCAACTCGATGTTGGCGCCTTCGTTGCCGTCGATGCCGTAGTACCACACCAGGCCCGGCCCGAAGCAGCCGGCATCGATGCTGAGATTGAACGTGGCGTTGATGTCTGGGTTCGCCGCCGACAGGTCGGCGTTGAACAGCGCGATTGGCGAGCGCCTGGTTGTACCAGGTGCCGGGGAACGGCGCGCCCGTGAAGTCACGATGCGATCGTGGTCGTGCCGGCGCTGCCCAGCACCGCCTGGGTCGCCGTGCAGGTCTGGGCGGCGAAAGTCGCCCGCACCACAATCGTCACGTTGCTCGGGAGCAACGAGCCCCAGATGCTGGCGGCATGCTGGAAGATGAACAACCGTTGCGCACCCAGCGTCGTGCCGGGGTTGCCGCCGACGGGAGCGCGTGGCGTCGGATCATTGAAACCGACGCCGGGGGCGTTGTTGTTCATGATGACGATGTTGGCCGCGAACGCGGGCGCGGCGACACAGCAGGACGGCTGCAAACCACGCGAGCGCCCACGGGGCGCGGGAGGCTGCTCGGGCGAGGGGCCGCATGTTAGCGGTCCTCGCGCACCGGCGCCTGCGACACGGCCGGCGTCGGCTTCTGCTGGAGGGCCTTCTTCGGATCGTCCACGCACCGAACGACGCGGTTTCCGTTCGCGTCGATCTGCATGACCATGGACTCCTCGTAGCGTCCCTGCAGATCCACCATGTAGGGAGCCATCCGGCAGACGGACCTGCCTGAGACCGGCGTCGTCGGCGGGGATGACGGCTGACTCAATGTGAGCGCCGGCGTCCGCCGGGGTGGCCCAATCTCCCCGGTCACCGGGTCGCGGAAGATTCGCATTCCAGCCTGTCCCGACACGGTCGCGTTCTCGGCGTTCGACGACGGGGACGGGGTGCGCGCGGCCGGGGTGGCGGGAGTCGTCCCAGCCGGTGTGACGACCGCAACGGCCGCTAGCGTTACCGGCGCGGGGACGACGCTCGTGTGAGCTTTGACGGGACGCGCCTGGCCGGCCGGCCGTGAGACCGCCCCCAAGCGACACCGGCGAGCGCGACCGGCATCACCAGCAGTACGAGTGTGCGACGATGCGAGGATTCATTGGCGACCTCCGCGTTTGGGCCTGAGCCCAGTTCCGTCCCCCGGAAGACTGGCTGTGTCTCGGGGGCCGATGGTGGAACAACGGATGATCGTCGCGCCGCCCGAGAGGGCCGGCTCGACACCTTCAGCGTCCACAGCGTTCAACGGGGTCAAACTCGTGGTGCCGTCCGTGACGGGTCCACGAAGCGCGGGCGATGGTCTGCGAACGTCGTCGCATCATCGCCGGGCAACGCACGCGCTGCGAGGTTACGACTGCCGAAGCGCCGGCTCTGGACAAATTTCACGGCCCGAACACACAAAGGGCCTGAGCCTCGCCGCCGGCACGGTGGCGCGCGCTCAGGCCGCTCGTGGGACGAGGGGGCTCAGCCCTCGATCTTGTAGATCTCGCGCTTCCCGTGATCCACGAGGTCGTGATAGCCCTTCATGATGGTCTCGAACTCCTTCGCGTCCTCCTGGTTCTGCCCCATTCCCTCCATCATCTCCTCGAACGCCTTGAGGTCCTTGACCTCCATCTCGGCGACGACGGTCCAGTAGCGCTCGGCGCTGAAGTCGGTCATGAGCTTCATCTTGGGCATGCCGGACTTCTCGCCCAGCTTCGACATCGCGATGAACTTCTCGACCAGCGGGCGGACCTTGCCCGGCTTGCAGTGGCGTGACTTCGCGGATCAACAGCATGAGGGTTCTCCTTCGTGAGGAGCGGCGGGGATCAAACGTTAGCGGCGCGGGGGAGCCTACGCGGTCTCCTCCGGGCGCCGCAATCGGTGTCGCCGGCCCGTCGTTGGGCCTCATATTCGCGGGCGTTGCTCGGTAAGGACTCGCGGAGGGCGGGGAGAGGTCCTGCCCCGGTCGCGGCCGCGACGTGCTAACCTCCGTTCGCGAATGGCCCGGCCAATCGACTCGACGCCGAGCCCATCTTCCGCCCCTGCGTAAGGAGACTTCCGTGCGCACTTTTTATCCTTCTCGCGGCCCTCGCTCTGGTCTTGGCCGGTTGCCAAACGAACTCGTCGACGCCTTCCACGTCTACGACCCAGGTCGCGTCGGGCCCGAAGGCCATCGAGCGCTGGTGGATCAGGAAGCTCGTCTACTCGTGCCCCACCTGCGGCATGGACTTCGACGCCGCCGGCAAGTGCACGATGGACGGCGCCACGCTGGTCGCAGACCAAGATCGATTACATCTGTCCGGCCGACAACAAGCCGGTCGACCATTCCGGCAAGTGCCCGCGGTGCGCGGCGAACGCGCGAATCGATCGCACTGCAGTAGCGTCGAGCGACGGTGAGACGCCCGCGACGCCGAAGACCGAAAACGCCGAGTACGCCCTCGACGACTCCGCCCGCGACAGGAACATCCGGGAGCTGAGCCGTGAAACGTAGAGCGCAGGCAGTGCTGATCGGCGGCGCGCTGCTGCTCGCCGCGGCGAGCGTGCACGCGGCCAAGAAGCCCAAGACGGTCGACACGTTCTGGACCTATCCCGATTACCAGAAGATCAAGGTCGAGCGTATCGCGGTGATTCCTGCGGCGTCGTACGACAACAACATTCAGACGGAGACGACGGTCGAGCAGGCGCTCGGCATGCAGCTCAAGGGACAGAAGTATCGCTGGGTTTCGGCCAGCACGACGCGCGATCTGCTGCGTTCGATGACGGGCAGCGATTCGCTGCTCAAGGCGGTGAAGGCGCAGATTCTGAAAGAGCCGCGCGTCGACTCGCTCACGGCGCAGCGCTTGTGCTCAATGATTCACTGCGACGCGCTGCTCAGCACTCGCGTCGACTCTGTGGGAGCAACAGACGATCGAGTGGAACCAGTCGGGCAAGCCGTCGACGACGGTCCAGCTCAAGGCGGCGCTCGTCGACGCGCAGGGGCGTCTGCTGTGGACGGCGGCCGGGAGCCAATCGTCGAGGGCCGTACTACGACGCGAACTCGGCGACGATCGGCGTCAAGGACTCCGGGCTCGAGCGCAAGCCGGTCACCGGTCAGGGCGGCCCGCCCACGTACCTCGAAACGCTGACGACGCTGCTCACGCGCTGGGCGCCGAACTTCCCGGCGCCGCCCGAGAAGCCGCCGGGGTCCACGGGCACCGAGGCTCCACCCGACAGCGGCGCGGGAAAGTAGACGGCGCGTGTCGGTGATGGTGCCGGGACGACGAGCAGGGCATGCATGCCGCGCTCCGCGAGGCGCGCGCGTCGGCCGCGATCGACGAGGTGCCGATCGGCTGCGTGATCGTGCACGAGGGATCGTCATCGGGCGCGGGCACAATCAGGTCGAGACGCCTGCAGCGACGCGACCGCGCACGCCGAGATCATCGCGATCGGCGCGGCGTCGGACGCGCTGCAGTCGTGGCGGCTCAGCGAGTGCACGCATGTACGTGACGCTCGAGCCGTGCGCGATGTGCGCGGGTGCGATCATCCTGTCGCGCGTCGGCCGGCTCGTCTACGGCGCCGCCGATCCCAAGGCCGGCGCATGCGGCTCGGTGCTGGACGTGATCCACGAGCCGCGGCTCAACCATCGCGTCGACGTCGTGACCGGCGTGCTCGCGGACGAATGCGGCGAGCTGCCTGCGCGCATTCTTCGTCCGCAAGCGCCGTGAGGCCGGGGCACGCGCCGAGCCCGGGCATGCCTGAGGCCGGAGTCGCTGCTCGGCATCGAGCTGGCGCGGACATTCGCGCCGCCGCGACACGAATCGCGGGCCGTGTGCACCGCACGCCGATCCTCACGAACCGCACGCTGAGCGCGCTCACAGGCGTCCAGACTTCATCTCAAGTGCGAGAGCTTCCAGAAGACCGGCTCGTTCAAGCCGCGCGGGTGCGCTCAACAGTCGTCCTGTCGCTCGACCAGCCGATGAGCGCGCGCGCGGCCTGGTCACCGTGTCCGCGGGCAACCACGCGCAGGCCGTCGCGTGGGCGGCGCGCGTCGTGCGGCGTGCCGTGCGACGGTCGTGATGCCGGCCGACGCGCCGCCGCCCGAAGACTCGACGCCGTGCCGCAGCTACGGCGCCGACGATCGTCGCTCCACGCGGATCGCGCGACGCTGTTCGACCGGCTCCGCGAAGGAGCGCGCGCGCACCGGACGCGACGTTCGTGCATCCATTCGACGATCCCGGTCGTGCTCGCCGGCGCGGGCACGGTCGGGCTCGAGATCGTCGAGGACGTGCCCGACGTCGACGTGCGTGATCGTCCCGGTCGGCGGCGGCGGGCTGATGGGCGGCGTCGCCTGCGCGGTGAAGAGCGCTGCGTGCCGAGCACGCGCGTCGTTGCCGTCGAGCTCGAGCCGACGGTCCGGACTTGGCCCCGCGCTCGCCGCCGGCAAGCCGGTGCCCGTCGCCGCGCCCCGCCGGCACGCTCGCCGACGGCATCGACGCCGCCGTTCGTCGGCGCGCTCCCGCTCGAGATCGCGCGCGACGCCACGTCGACCAGATCGTGACCGGTGACCGAGGCCGCGATCATCGACGCGATGCGCGCTGCTGGTGACGCGGGCCAAGCTGTGGGTCGAAGGCTCCGGCGCCGCGACGACCGCGGCGCTGCTCTCGGGGACGATCAGGCTCGAGCGCGGTTCGCGCGTCGTGGCAATCGTGTCGGAGGAACGGGGATCCCGTGAGGGTGCTCGGGGCGATTGCGCCGTAGCCGCTGGCGTCAGGACCTCAAGGGAGTCGGCGATCCTTCCGCAGGGGACCTAGTGCAGGCAGCCTTTTTCGCGGTCAAGCACGTGGTAGTCTCCTGGACGGATCGGAGACGCCGACGCCGACCAGCGGTGCAGCTGCTGGCTGATGCGCACTTAGCTGTAGGTCGGGAACTGGCGGCCATCGCGAGGATCTTGCAGACCAGTTCGAGCGGCGTCTCGTTGGGCATCCGCTGCCGCCGGCGTTCGCGCGGCGCGAGCCACTTCGGCGTCGTACTTCTCGAACGCAGTCTTGATCTCGTAGAAGTGGCTGCGGCTGATGCCTGGCGCGCTTGCACGCCGCTCTGATGTTCTGCAACTGCTCGGCATGGCGGTGGCATTGCATGGGATGGGTAGGATGCCACTGGGAGAAGGGTGGGCCAAGGTGTCTATTTGTACAGAGTGGTCGTGGGGAGGCAGATCTATCGGGACCGTGTCAGTGTACTCAGGTAGACTGTCACGTGTCATCGTAGTCGTTCTGATTGCGGTGTTGACAAGCAGGTCCGCGCATGCCGATTGTGTCAGTGGGGTGATTGGGGTGGAACCGGCAATTGGTGACACGCTTGTGCCTGCGTTCGAATGCAGGGGCCAGGGGACAGATATTTGTTGCCGTCGACACGATAATTACCGATTACGGTATGGGACGGACCGCGCGACTATGAGGATCCACCTGCCTCGGAGACTCTTTGTGATGAGTGCCGGTGTGAACGGGCCGAATATCGGGGACATCGTGTATGGTCCGCGGGACCTGGTTGTGGCGACAATGGATCCTGACCGCCCAATTCCATATCGATATGACTTTGAGCCGCCCATATTCCTTCCTAGTCCGGGCACGTATGCCTTTGTGATCCAGGACGGATCGCGACATCGCAGGGTTTAACCTGCTCGCAGATTCAAGAAACCCGTATGCTGATGGCGTGGACTGTGAGAATGGGGCCGGTGTTTGGCTGCGCAGCCCCGGCAGTGCCGCGCTGCGAGAAGCATCCGGACTTCGACCTATGTTTTCGCGTGGAATTCTGTAGGGATGTGCCTGTTGAAGTGCTGAGAAAGAGCTGGGGTCGCCTGAAGATGCTGTACCGGTGATACGTAGAGATGGTTGCTTCGCCCCTGCATGGGGACGCGGCAGCCGGAGAGGAAAGCCTGTTCGCGTAGAAAGCTCACCGGGCTATTCGAAGAAGCCGCATTTGCGTCGTCTCCTACGCCTTCGCCTTCATCGCCGCCGTCTCTCGCGCGTCGGCCCGTAGAGCCCCGACGGCGTTCCGCCGGCGATCCGGCACATCAGGTAGAGCTGGCCGCGGTGGTGGATCGAGTGGTGGAGCGTTGCGTCCCAGAGGATGTTGCGGATCGGGAGCACTTCTTCCCCCGAAGAATTCGCGTCTCGCGGTCCATGTCCTCGGGCTTCAGCTTGCGAATGCGATCCATCGACGCGTTGTGCATCTGCTCGTAGCCGGGAGCGAGCGCTTCGATCGTGCGGGGACGCTCCATGCCGGGCGCGGTTTCGCGCCGGGCTCGAACTTCCCCGACTCGACGATGAACGACATGTAGCCTTCGATCTCGGCGAGGTGCCAGGCCAGCTCGCCGATCGACCGGCCGTCGGCGTCCGGGCGGAAGTCGTACTTGTCCTTGGGCAGGGCGCGGAGCAGCTTGATCGTTCCTGCGCCTCGCGGTCCATGGCCGCGATGAAGGTGTCACGCCCGTTGGATGCCACCGTGTCCTCCTTCGAAATAGTGCGCGGCCGGTGGAAACCAGTTTCACACTGCGGGCTATGATCCTCACGGCACACCGCCCGCGAGGATCGTCGTGAGCTTCGCATTGTCGAGATTGCCGCCCGAGATCACGCACAGCGATCGGGCCGGCGCCGGCCTTGCCGGTGAGCGCGGCCGCGAGCGACGAGGCACCGGCGCCTTCGGCGATCACCCGATGGCGCTCGACCAGCGTGCCTATCGCGGCGGCGACATCGGCGAGCGCCGACGACGATCGAGCCCGCGAGCAGTTCCTTCGCGAGCGGCCACATCTCTCGGCAACACGAACGGGCTCCCCATGCCGTCGACGAAGCTGGCGCGGTACTCGATGCGCGCGGGATGACCCGCCTCGCGCGCCGCGGCGAACGCGGCCGACGTGTCGACCTCGCTCACGAACATCCTGGCCTGCGGACGAGCGCGCGGAGCGCGGCGGCGATGCCGCACGCTCAGGCCGCCGCCACCGTAGGGCGCGATCACCGGCGTCGACGTCCGGCGAGGTCGTCCAGGATCTCGAGCGCGATGGTCGCGTTGCCGGCCATCACGTCGCGATCGCTGACCGGGTGAACGAACAACCCGTCCATGCCCGCGTGACGGATGGGTCGAGTATCTGGAACCAGTCGTCGAACGGGATCTTCGATGATCTTCGCCCGAGCCTGCGCAACGCCGTCGAGCTTCGTTTCGGGCGCGTGATCCGGCGCCACGACCGTGCACGGCGATGCCCGAGACGGCGCGCCTGCCACGCCACGCCCTGCGCCATGTTGCCGGCGCTCGCGGTCCACACGCCGTTCGGGCGAGCGCGCCTGCGCGCGGCGAGCAGCGATCGCGCTGCTCGCGCCGCGGAGTCTTGAACGAGCCGATCGGCTGCAGGTTCTCGAGCTTGAGATGGATGGCGGCCGCTCCAGTCGTGCCGACGTAGCGGACGAGCGGCGTGCGCAGAATGCTCGAGGCGATGCGCTTCTGCGCGCGCGCACCCGTCGAGGGTGACGGGGTCAGATCCGGAATCGTGTGGGCTTCGCAATGGGATGTGAGGCGGTCATGGAGATGTCTCCTCGTGGCGACGTGCGCTATCGTACGCGCGGACACGCCCGCCGTCGATACCGGAGACACCGTCATGCCCGTGCGCATCATTCGCCAAAACCGAAGTCCCCGCCCCTGCTCCCGATGGGCGAATGCATCAGACGCGATGGAGGACGTGCTGAAGACCTTGGCGGAGGCGCAAGGCCGTCCTGCCGCTCCGGTCGATGGTGCGCATGCCGGATCGCCCAGGATTGATCGGGCCTGATGCCCGCCTACCTCGGCGCGCCGGAGTGCTTGGGGCTCGAGGTCGTGACCGTGATGCCGCACAAACCGACGGCACCGATCTGGATTCCCATCAGGGCGCGGTGCTCATCTTCGAGGCGCCGAGCATGGCGGCCTCGCTCGCCGTCATCGACGGCAAGCGCGATCACCGGCATCCGCACCGCCGCTGTGAGCGGCGCGGCGATGCGCACGCTCGCGAAGCCGGATGCGAACGATCTCGCGATCCTCGGCACCGGCGTGCAGGCCGTCACGCACCTCGAGGCGATGTGCTGCGTGCGGCCACCGCGGCGCTCGTGTGTGGAGCCGCTCGGCCGAGCACGTGCGCAAGTTCGGCGGAGCGCGAGTCGAAGCGTCACGGCGTCAACGTCGAGGGCGAGCCGCTCTGGCGCGCGAGGCCGTCGAGGGCGCGAGCCTCATCTGCACGACCACCGCCGCCGCCGAGCTGATCCTGGATGGGCGATTGGATCGCCCCCGGCGCCCACGCATCAACGCCGTGGGCGCATGGCTTCCGACGACGCGCGAGCTGGACACCGCGGCGATGCGTCGTCGCGCGCGACGTGTACGTCGATCGTCGCGAGTCACGCCTCAACGAGCGGGCGACTTCCTGCTCGCCAGGAAGGAGGGCGCGATCGGCGACGACCACATCCTCGGCGAGTTGGGCGAGGTGTTCCTCGGGCGCGTTCCGGGGCGGACGTCGGCGAACGACGTGACGCTCTTCAAGTCGCTCGGAATCGCCGTCGAGGATCCCGCCGCCGCGCACTTGATCTGGCGCAAGGCGAGAAGACGAACGCGGGGACGTCGATCGAGTTCGGAGGGAAGTCGATCGCGGTGTAGTGCGGGGAGTGCGCGGTATCGGCCGCCCACAGGGAGTACCTGCCGGTCATCCGATGATCTTTGTGCGTGAACGCAGGAGTGTGTTCCATGCCATCAGGCAGGGTTTCTGTGATTGCCGTGTTGCTGCTGGCATCACTGGCTGGAGTGCGGAACCGCGGGATCGGGATCCCTGACCGACTCACAGATCCGGGCGATTCGTGCCCTCGTCAGCCGGTTCATGGAGGCCAATCACGCGCCCGGCGCTACGTTCGCGATCGGGTTGAATGACCGCATCATTTGGACCGAAGGCTTCGGCTGGGCCGACCTCGAGAATCGCGTCCACGCGACGCCAGTCACCGCGTATCGGAGCTGCCTCGATCGGCAAGCCCATGACCGCGACGGCGGTGATGGAGCTCTGGGAGCGAGGCAAGCTCGACCTCGACGCTCCCATTCAGAAGTACTGCCCGGTCTTCCCGGAGAAGCCCTGGCCAATCACCACGCGCGAGCTGCTGTCACGCACACGAGCGGCCTTCGCGCTCCCAATGACACAGACGAGCTCTACAACACCGCGGCACTTCGGGCATGTCTCCGATGTCGCTCGCCCTCTTCGACGCAAGACTCGCTGACCATGAGGCCGGGCACGGACTTTCGCTACACAACCTGGGGCTACGTCACGCTCGGCTGTGTGCTGGAAGGAGTAACGGGAGAGAAGAATACCGCACGCTGATGAAGCGCATGATCTTCGATCCGGCGGGCATGACCTCGACGCGTGAGGACGACCCACGGGCGATCATTCCGCAATCGCGCCGCGGGGTACGTCCTCGAGGACGGCGTGTTCGAAGGTGTCGCGTTCGGCGGACATGAGCGCCAAGCTGCCCGCCGGAGGCTGGGTGACCACGGCCTCCGACCTCGTGCGCTTTCATGCAGGCGTGGATGGACGGGAAGTTCGTCTCGGACCGACCCGGCGCGCTCATGCTGACGCCCTACGCCCTTCCGCGGCACGGCGGCACGGTGGACGGCTTCGGGTTGGGCTGGTTCCTCGATCTCTATCATGGCATGCGCGCGGGCCTTCATGGTGGCGGCACGCCGAAGGTCTCGGGGATCGCGTTTTTCGTTCCCGAAAGACGCCTGGCGATCGCAGGGATCTTCAATCTCGAGGGCATCCCGGGGGCGGACAGGATCAAGCTGGCCGAAGCGATCGGTGACGTCGTGCTCGGAGAACGGACGCCAAACGTGATCCGAGGGCTCCAGCCGACACCGCCTCCCGGCCACTGAGACGTACGGCGGCGGTGCTCCTGATTACGGGACGCAATCGGTCGTGACTTGGCAAGCGATGTTCGCCGATTGCGACGCCCAGGCCAACCTCTACGTGCTGCGCCTCGTCGGACGATCGCGCTCCACCCCGGTTCGCGCCGTCATCACCCGGTAATGAACGAGTCGCTCGCGCCGAACGCGGGCCCATTGGTGGTGCGCCGACAATGATGCAGAGGACGACAGAATGCGGAGGAGACATGACCGAGACGCACTCGCTGGCATCTTCCTCGCCGTTGCCGCCATCGGCGTGTGGGTTGTCGATCAACTCCCTCATGGCGAAGGCGTTCGACCCCTACCCGTTCATCTTGCTGAACCTGGTGCTTTCGTGTCTGGCCGCCCTTCAGGCGCCGGTCATCATGATGAGCCAGAACCGACAGGCGGCCCACGATCGGCTGGACGCGCAACACGACTACAAGGTCAACACGAAGGCCGAGCTGGAGATCGTTGGGCTCCACGCCAAGCTCGACGAGATCCGCGATCAGAAATGGGTGGAGCTCATGAGGGCGCAGGAACAACAGCTCGCGCCTGTTGGCGGGGCTCGCGTCGCGCTTAGGACGTGAGGGCACGACATGAACGTCATGAAGGCGCAATCCGTGCTGCTCGGTGACTGGATCGCGTCGGGCGCGCATATCAATGCCGTGGGTGCCTGCTTCCCGACGACACGCGAGCTGGACACCGCGGCGATGGCGGCGCGCGCGACTGTTCGTCGATCGTCGCGGAGTCGTGCCTGAGCGAAGCGGGCGACTTCCTGCTCGCCAGAGAAGGAGGGCGCGTTCGGCGACGCGCACATCCTCGGCGAGCTGGGCGAGGTGTTCCTGCGACGCGTTCCCGGTCGGACGTCGGCGAGCGATGGTGACGCTCTTCAAGTCGCTCGGGATCGCCGTCGAGGATCTCGCCGCCGCGCGCTTGATCTGGCGCAAGGCGGAGGCGACCAACGCGGGCGACGTCGATTGAGTTCGGGAAGTCGATCGCGGTGTAGCGCGGGGAGTGCGCCGTTGCCGGATCGCGGCCGAAAGGCTCCCACCCGTGCCCGGGCGCGCCGCAATCTTCTTGAGCGGGCACACCTTCCCCTCTAGGATTTCCCTTGGATCACGCTTGCCCGGAGGTTCTGTGCCCTGCCCTCGGCCGAGGTCTGACACGACCGCCACGCGAAGCTCCTCCCGGAGGTCCGTCATGCGCGTGCGCCCGCTGCTCCCCGTTGCCCGTTGTCTCGCGCTCTCGTTCGTGCTCCTCGCCCTCGGATGCGCGTCCGCCCTCGCCGCCCCCGTGACGTTCACCCGCACCGACGTCACGGTCTCCCTGACCTGCACCGACGTGAAGCTGGGTGACCTGGACGGTGACGGCGACCTCGACGTCATCGCGGTGAGTCCATACGACCACGTGCTCGCGGTGCTGCTGAACATCGGTGGCGGAGTCTTCGGCCCGCCGACCTTCTGCTCCGTCGGCGGCGCGTTCGAGTTCACCATCGGCGACCTGAACGGAGACGGGTTCCTGGACGTGGCGACGGCGAACATCTTCGCCATGCCCGGTGTCTACGACACCACGGTCTCAGTTCTCCTCGGACTCGGAGACGGGTCGTTCCTCCCCCACGTCGAGTTCGCGACGCTGTCCTCCTCCGAGCGGGATCGCGATCGCCGACGTGAATGGCGACGGCCTGCCCGACATCGTGACCGCGAACTACGAGGAGTGCTCGAACGCCCTGTTGCCGGGCAACGGCGACGGCACCTTCGATGCCCCGATCGAGTGCTTCTCGACCTGCATCCCGAACACGGTGGCGATCGCGGACCTCGACCGGGATGGGTTCCTCGACGCGGTGAACGCGGTCAACGGATTCAACCACATCGCCGTCTCGCGGGGCGCCGCCGACGGTGCGCTCCACTTCTCGGGCGCCTTCCCGACCGAGGAACCCTTCGCCCCACGGCGTGTCGTTGGCCGACTTCAATGGCGACGGGCGCGCGGACGTGGCATCGGGGAATCGCGGCGGGACCGTCGCCTTCGTACTCTCCGGCACCGGCGATGGCGGCTTCCAGACCGCCCTCCAGCTGCGCCGTTCCCGACCGCCCCGATTTCCCATCACAGTGGGCGATGTCGACGGGACGGCCTGGCCGGCATCGCCGCCGCCCTCCCCGGCTGGGGACTTGGCGTGGCGCTCGGCAACGGCGACGGGACGTTCGGACCGCCGACACGCTATATCGTCCAGCTGATCGGGCTTGCCGGGCATCGCGCTCCGGAGACGTCGACGGGGACGGCCGCATGGACGCCGTGACCGCCAACGGTACCGACAGGATGCTCTCCATCTTCCGAAACACCTCGGGAGCGCCGACGCACGTGGTGCAGGTGAAGGATGGGGGCCCATGGTCTGGTCGCACCGCTCGGCGCGCGCCGCTCCGGAAGCGTGACCGTCCCGGACGGCGGCAGCCGGACGTTCACGTTCACGTCCACGTCAATTACAGATCGGCCGACGTCAAGGTGGACGGTACCTCGATCGGCGCGCCTGGCTTCTACACACGTTCAGCGGAGTCACCTCGGATCACACGCTCGAGGTGTCCTTTGTGTCCTCTGTGTCCCCACCTCCGCTGGTCGGCCTGCTCGAGATCCGGCCGCACAACCCGGAACATCGAATCGAAGGCGAATTGGATCACCGCGTACATCACGCCGCCGGCCCCCCTTCGCGGCCGGCCAGATCGACGCAACAATTCCTGCGCCTGAACGGCGTTTCGTTCGCGCCCGAGTTCACCATCCGCACCGACCCCGCCAACACCCATCTCGTCGTGCGCTTCGACCGCGTCGCCGTGGTGGCCACGTTGACGCCCGGCGACAACGTGCCGCTGACGATGACAGGCACGGTCGGCGACGAGGCGACGCCGTTCGTGGCGGTGGACTACGTGGACGCGAGGGAGCCGTCATGCGACGTACCGGTGGCCGGGGACCGTTTCGCGCCCGGCGCCGTCGTGACGTGAGCTGGGATCTGCCGTCGTCGGCGCCGCACGATGCGGTCGACGCTGCTCTCCACGTTCGACGAGGGCGCGACGTGGAATCTGAGGACCGACGGGCTGGCCAACGACGGGCAGCTATTCATGGCGAGGCTCCGAACGCCGATCACGCCACCGTGCGATTGGCCGTGACGACCGTGGATCTGTGGGACGAGACCGGGCCGGTGAACTGGCTCGAGTTCGCGGAGAGCAGCGCGTTCTCGATCAGCTCCTCCACCGCCGTGGGCCCCGATGGCGCAGAGCGTCTTCGCCCTGCGCGGCGTCGCCCCCAGCCCGCCACGACGCTGTTTCGCCGTCTGGTTCCAGCCTGCCCGATGCCGCGTATCCGCGCGGCTCGACGTCTTCGACACGAGCGGCCGGCGCGTCCTCGAGCGCGAGGTGGGTTCTGAGGAGCCGGTGCGCACCGCGTCGAGTTCGATCAGGACGGGCGCTTCGCGCCCGGAGGTGTATCTGGTGCGCCTGTCGCGCGCGGGCCGCAGTGAGAGCGCACGGCTCGTGATGCTGTAGTCCGCGAGCTCGCGACGAGTGACCTTCCCGGCGCGGCGGTCGCGCTGCGAAGGTAAACGCGGACGGACTCGCGTCATCACATCATCGGTAGTACTCTTTTCCCAGGCGAGGTCGGCCAGTGGACGATCTTCCCCTGCGCTGGTGCGACAGATCTCGTCCCCCGCGCACTTGCTCCACCGCTATGACGGAGCCTCCCCCTCCGGCGTGCAGGCTCGAAGTCGCTGGAGGGTCCCGACATACGTGTCACGGTTTCCACCATTCCACGTCTGGTTCGTGCCGCCGCGACGCTGGCATCGGCGTGCCCTGATCATGTTTCACGCGCAGCAGGCGTTCGGCGTCCGACGGCTATGGGCCGAAGGATGATTTCGCCACCGGCGCGGCGCCGTTCGCCGTCGCGGTTGCGGACGTCAATCTGGACAGCTACCTCGACGTCATCACGGCCAACCACAGCGCAGGCACGGTCTCCCGTGCTGCTCGGCGACGGCGCCGGCGGCTTGGGGCCGAGACAGCGACTTCCCTGACCGGAAGCGGCGCCGACGGGGTCGCCGTCGCGGATCTCAACGCGGACGGCAGGCCCGACTTGGCCGTGACGAACCTAAACGTCTCGACGGTGTCGGTCCTGCTGGCCGACGAGGACAGCGGCTTCGGTCCCGCCACCGACTTCGCGAGCGGCACCGATCCATACTGGGTCGCGATCGCGGACATGGACGGTGACGGCGACCTCGACCTGGTGACGGCCAATTTCACCGGAAATCCTCGGTCTCCGTGCTGCTCGGCGACTGGCGCCGGCGGCTTCCGGAGCGAAGAGTAGACTTCGGCGCGGGCGGTGGTCCCGTGTCGGTGGCGATCGCGGACCTGAACCACGACGGCGCGCTGGACGTGGCGACGGCGAACTTCTCCGGCAACAGCGTCTCCGTCCTGCTCGGCGAGCGGCTCCGGGGCGCTCGGGACCAAGACCGACTTTACGACGGGCGCCCGGCCCGGTGCGGTGGCGATCGGCGATCTGAACGCCGATGGCACACCCGACGGACTGCGCGACGAGGAACAACGACGACAACACGGCGTCGGTGCTGCTCGAGAACGGAACGGGGGTTCGGCGCCGCAAGAGCGATTTCGCGACCGGAGGCAAGCCGGGCTCGATCGCGATCGGCGACGTCGACGTCGACGGCGTGCCCGATCTCCGCGACTGGGAACTTCTGGGGGACAACACGCTCTCGGTGTTGCTCCGGGAACGGCGACGGCACCTTCGGCGTGAAGGCCGATTTCGCGACGGGAGGAGCCTGGCGCGATCGGGATCGGCGACCTGAATCGCGACGGCGGCCCCGACCTCGTGACGGGGAACTACGCCGACAACACGGTCTCCGTGCTGCTCCATTCGATCTCGCATGTGACCGCGCCGCTCGGGTTCGCAATGACCGCCTTCGCCACCGGCGGGTCGGCGTTCGCCGTAGCGATCGCGGACATCGACGTCGACGGGGCGATCGACGCCGCGACGGCGAATCACAGCACCGCGAACGCCTCGGTCCTGCTCGGTGACGGCGCCGGGGGCTTGAGCGCGAACACCGACTACGCGACTGGAAGCGGGGCGGACGGCGTCGCGATCGCGGATCTCGACCTGACGGCAGCCCCGACCTCGCGGTGACGAACCTCAACACGTCGACCGTGTCCGTGCTGCTCGCGGATGGAGCGAGGCGGCTTCGAGCCCGCAGTGGATTACGCGACGGGAACCGGATCCGGGTACTGGGTCGCGATCGGCGACCTGAACGGCGACGGCGCGCCGATCTGCCGACCGCGCGAACTACACCACCGGCAACTCCGTCTCGGTGCTGCTGGGCGATGGGAACGGCGGCTTCGGGGCGAAGACCGATTCCGGCACCGACAACGGTCCCGTGTCGATCGCGATCGCGGATCTGAATCGCGACGGCAATCTGGATGTCGCGACGGCCAACTACACCGGGAACTCGTGTCGGTGCTGGCCGGCGATGGCGCCGGCGGCCTGGGCCCAAACAGCGACTTCACCACCGGCGCGCCACCGGGCCAAGTCACGATCGGAGACCTGAACGGCGACGGCAAGCTCGACCTTGCGACCGGGAACAACGCCGACAACACGCTGTCGGTGCTGATCGGCGACGGCACCGGCGGGTGCGCGCCGCCGAGGTGGACTACGCCACCGGGAGCACGCCGGGCTCGATCGCGATCGGGGACGTGAACGGCGACGGCCGACCCGATCTCGCCACCGGTAACTTCGGCGGTAGTACCGTATCGGTGTTGCTCGGCAACGGTGACGGCACGTTCGGCGCGAAGACCGACTTCGGCACCGGCAATCAGCCGTCCTCGATCGCGATCGGGGACATGAACCGGACGGGCGTCTCGACCTGGTGACCGGGAACCACTGGGCAGTTCGGTCTCCATGCTGCTCCAGCACGATTCCCGTTCGTCGGTACGCCTCCCGGGCCTCGTCCTCGAGTATGCGGTCGGCCCCCGTGTCCCCCAACCCGAGTCGCGGCGTGGCCTGCATCCCGTTCCGCGCCCCCTCGGGAGGCGCGCGTGCGGCTGCGTGTGGTCGACGTCCAGGGCCGGAGCGTCGCGGTGCTGGCGGACGGCGTGTTCCCGGCGGACGGCACGAGGCGGCGTGGAACGGCACCGGCGAGCCAGCGGAATCTACTTCGGCGCGGCGACGCGGGCGGATGAAGTTCGTGCGCCGGGTGGCGATGGCGCGATGAAGCTGGACGGCACTCAGCGATCGGGGCTTCGGTTCCGACTGCTCGAGTCCGTAGGTCGCTCCCCGAGCGGTAGCGCCGTCAATCTCCGGCGGCGCTGCCCATCCGTAGCCGGAACTGCCGTACCTGCCCGCAGTGCTCGCGCTCGTGGCTCGTAGATGGCGTAGACGATGAAGTCTGTCGAGCGAGTAGTCCGCTCCGTACCAGGGAATCGTGCCCACGGCGCGTAAGCGCTCGGGGCCCAGCTCCTCGACCAGCGCCACCACGCGCGTGTGGCGCTGTACAGGTGTGCTCGTCCATCACCTGCTGCGGGTGCGACCGCGGCGTGCGGCGACCTGGGCCGTGTTGAAGCCCGCGTAATCACGCCCCATCGCGTCGAGCGTCGGTGTGGGCGTGCGTCCGAGCACGAACTTGAGGGCATCCTCGAGGAACAGCTTCGTACAGAGGTGCAGGTGCGCTGAGTTATCGTCCAGCATCGACCACCTCGCTCGTGACGCCGACCCAGCTCGGCATTCCGGCGTCGCGCACGCCGTCGAACGTCTTCAGCACGTCGGCATGAGCGTAGCGGAGGACATCGTGAGCATTCACGGCGCGCGAGGGTACACGCGATGGGACGGCGGGTGAGGGCCACGATGGCGCGTTCCGGCCGCTTGGGATAACGTCCCGTCGCCGCCTGCTTCAGCGCCCCGCTCAACCCTTCGAGTAGTCGTGCATGTCACCGCCCGTTGAACGCAATCCGCTGTCGACGCCCGCCTCGCCGCCGCCCGCACCGGAGCGACACCACCGACGCCGAAGAGACGCTCGACCCACGGGATTGGTCGAGACATGCTCGCCCTCGGCCACCGCGTGGTCGAGGACTCGATGCGCTATCTCGAGACGGTGCGCGAGCGGCCGGTGTGGCGCGCGACGACCGGACGACGTGAAGGCAGCGCGCTGCGCGCACCGCAGCCGCCGCTTCGAGCCCGAGGGGCGGAGAGGGCGTACGAAGACTTCGAAGCGCCTCGTCCTTCCCTACCCGCTCGGCAACATTCATCCGCGCTTCTGGGGCTGGGTGATGGGTGCGGGGACGCCGCTCGGCGCGCTGAGCGAGATGCTCGCGGCGACGATGAATTCGAACTGCGGCGGGGGCGAGCACGTCGCGAACTACGTCGAGTACCAAGTCATCGCGTGGCTCAAGGAGATGTTGCACTACGCGCCGGACGCGAGCGGCATCCTGGTCTCCGGCGGATCGATGGCGAACCTGATCGGTCCTCGCCGCCGCGCGGAACGCCAAGGCCGAGGTCGATCTCCACCGCGAGGGCCTGCAGGCGGTGCGTCGCCGCATGGTGCTGTACGGATCGGTCGAGACGCACAACTCGGTGAAGAAGGCGCTGTCGCTGCTCGGGCTCGGACACAGCGCGCTGCGCGAGATCCCGGTCGATGCCGATTTCAAGATCGACCTGGCCGCGCTCGATCGCGCGATCGCCGACGATCTCGCCGCCGGGCATCAGCCGTTCTGCATCATCGGAACCGCCGGCACCGTGAACACGGGCGCCTGCGACGACCTGAACGCCCTCGCGGATCGGTCTCGCACCCACGGCCTGTGGTTCCACGTCGACTTGGCGCGTTCGGCGCGTTCGCGGCGCTGTCGCCGCGGCTCGCGCCCAAGGTCGCGGGCATGGAGCGCGCGGACTCGCTGGCGTTCGACCTGCCACGCAAGTGGATGTACGTGCCGTTCGAGGCGGGTGCACGCTGGTCCGCGACGAGGCCGCGCACCGCAGCGCGTTCACGATGGCGGCGGAGTATCTGACGCACACCGATCGCGGCCCGGCGAGCGGGGCGCACTGGCCGCACGAGTACGGGATGCAGCTCACGCGGGGGTTCCGCGCGCTCAAGGTGTGGATGTCGCTCAAGGCGCACGGCGCGCGCAATACGGGCGATTGGTCGAGCAGAACGCGGGCGCAGGCGCGCCTTCCCGCCGAGCGCGTCGAGGCCTGAGCCCGATCTCGAGCTGCTGGCGCCGACCAGAGCTGAACATCACCTGCTTCCGCGTCAAGGCGCCAGGGCTCGGCACGCATGCGCTCAATGCGCTCGAATGAAGAGGTCCTCACCCAGGTGCAGGAGGCGGGGATCGCCGTGCCGTCGTCGACGACCCTGAACGGCCGGTTCGCGATTCGGGTCGCGATCACCAACCATCGCACGCGACGCGAAGACCTCGGACGTGCCGGTGAACGCCGTGCTCCACCCGCGCCGCGCGCTGCGCGGACAGAACCTCTGAGGGCCGATGGCTGCGCGATCCGCGCTTCGCACGCGGAAGACGATCGCCCTGTTCGAAGGCGGCGCGCGCGGCCACGTCACGAGAGGCGCCGGCCGGAACCGTCGCCGCGTGGCGCGCATCCGCGACGTCGCGTCGCGCGGCCGGCGCGCCGCTCAAGCCCGGTGCTCGCCGGATGTCGAAGAGCGGGCGCATCGTCGACGCGCGGCCCGACATCGCCTGACTTCCGCGACTTCATCTCACGCGCCGGCGCTTCTCGACGTTCCCGAGCGGCGCGTGCTCCAAGACTACACTGGAAGTTGTGGGTTCCGATCCTGACCAGGGTCAGGAAGGTATGCACCGGTTCGCGCTCGCGACGGTCGCGCACTTCCCGTTGCGCGTGCGGCGCATCGATCCGGATCCGAAGGCGGTCAGCCCGCACATGTTGTACTGACATGGCGCGCGCGCGCTACGACGAGTGGCCCGGGCGAGCGCTACGAGGGCTCGAGCGCGCGTGGCGCCATGAAGGGCTGGCACAAGCACGGCGTGTGCGCGCGGTCCGGAGTGGCCGAGCCGATCGAAGCGAGGGCCAGGCAACCTCACCAACGCGGCGGGCGCGTGACGCCGCGGCACCGGCCGCTCGGCGCTCTACTACCGCGTGAACCACAAGGACCTGATCGCGATGCACGCCGCGATCACCGAGGTCGGAGTCCTGTACGCGACCGCGAGCGTTCACCACCGGCTGGGACGACGTGAAGCGCGACGGAGTGATCCACAACACGCACGAGATCGACGGCGGGCATCGCGTTTACGCTCGTGGGCTACGACGAGAACGGGTTCTGGCTCCAAAACTCGTGGGAAAGTCGTGGGGCTGACACGGCTTCGGGCACATCAGCTACGACGACTGGCCTCGAGAACGGCACCGGACTGTGTGGGTGGCGCGGCTCGGCGTGCCGGGTCATCGCTGCGCAGCGCCCGAATCGACCGCGACGACATCATCGCTCTCGCCGTGTGGCGTCATGAGCAGCGGCCAGGTGATGTCCGCGGCCGACCTGCGCCCGCACATCATCAGCATCGGCAATGACGGCCAGCTGAGAACGGACGGCACGTACGGCACCTCGCGCGAGGAGGTCGAAAGCATCGTCCTGCACGACGTGCCCACGACGATGCAAACGCTGGCATGGCCGCGTGAAGCGGCTGCTGCTCTACGCGCACGGCGGGCTCGCCGAGGAGGAGGGCGCGATCCAACGCGTCGCCGACTACCGGCGCGAAGATGCTCGGCGAGGGCATCTACCCGCTCGCGTTCATCTGGAAGACCGACTACTGGACGACGATGTCGAACATGCTCAAGGACGCGAACTCGCGGCGCCGAACCGAAGGCGCGTTCGACCGGATGAAGGATTTCCTTCTCGATCGCGCCGACGACTTCCCTCGAGCCGATCGGGCGTCGCTCACCGGCAAGGCCGAGTGTGGATCGAGATCAGGGAGAACGGGATCCCCGCCACCAAGGACCCGACCGGAGGCGCGCGCCTCGCGGCCGACTGTCTCGGCGCGGTTCGCGCGCGAGCACCCGGAAATCGAGCTCACGGCCGTGGGCCACAGCGCCGGCGGCGTCTTCCACGCGCCGTTCGTCAGTATATCTGGCGACGTCCGGCGGATCACGTCGGGGCCGCTGACGAGGGCCAGAACGGGCTCGGCGCCAAGATCGCGACGTGCTCGCTGTGGGCGCCGGCGCGCACGATCGCGCTGTCCACGCGCAGACGTATCCTGCCGCTCCTGAAGAGCGGCGCGGATCGGGAAGCTCGCGATCTACGCCCTCACCGACAAGTGCCGAGCAGGACGACAACTGCGCGAACATCTACCACAAGTCGCTGCGTCTCATCTCGTGATCCAACGCGCTCGCAGGAGCGCCAGCGCATCCCGCCGTTCGTGGACGGCGAGCCGCTGCTCGGCATGCAGAAGTTCCTGGACGCCGATCGCGACGTGCAGGCTGCTGCAGCGTGACGGGCGGCTCGAGATCGTCTACTCGCCGAACCTGACGCCGCTCGGCAAGCCCGACGCGTCGTGCTGCCTCCGGCACGGGGACTCGGACGACGACGAGGCCACGGTGATCGCCACGATGGCGCGTATCGCGGCGCTCCAGCGCGTCGGCGACACGATGACGTTCAACCGTAGCGCGTCGGGGCTGCGCGATCCGGCGGCTGAGTCTCGGAGACCGAGAGCTAGGCCTCGGGCGTACGGCTGACCGCGCGCCGCCACGTGGAGAAGCGCCCTGCGAGGCGTTCGCAGGTCGCGGTAGGACGCGCGCCGCCGCTGGTTGCGGCGTGCTCGCCCGCTGCATCATGCTCCCTCACGACATGCACCTTCGCCGCCGACTCCTGCAACCCTTCCGCCCGGCGGCCGCGTGGCCCAACCGCACGACGCCCGTGGCGGGCCGTGATGATCGGCGCTCGTCGCGCTCGTCGCGCTTCATCCTTCGCGCCGATCCTGGCGCTCAGTGCTGCTGCTCGCTACGTCGTGGGGCACCGCGAGCCGTGAAGTCAACGCCGTGCTCGCGGTGGCGAACCCGTGGCCCGAGACCACGCTGCGCGCCGCGGGGCCCGCGCCGGAGTCTGGAGCGGCGTCGAGCTCCATGATGTGCGCTTCCCGACCGACGGCGCCGGACACTCTCGCTGATTGCGCGTCGACACGATCGCCGCGCGGTACGCCATCCCGGAGCTGATGCGCCCGCCACGAACCCTGCGCTCGATCGAAGTGGCGGGGGCTGACGGTCGCGACGCATCAGCGTGACGATGGCGCATTCGACCTGATGGCTCCGTTTCTCATCAAGAAGAAGCCCGCCGCGAAGCCCGCGGAGTTCCGTCTGGGGCGCATCGCCTTGCGTCGGGGGTCCGTCGAGGCGCATCTGCGGCCCACGCGAGGCGTCGACTCGATCGCCATCGGCGATATCACCACCTCGATCAGCGGCCTCAGCACCGGCGTGGGCGGCGCGTCACTCACGCTCGATACGCTGGGCGCCCGGGTGCGGTTGCCGGGCGGTCCGAGCGAGGGCCTCACGCTCGCAACGGCCGGTCGGCTCACGCGGGACGAGCTTGGCGCTGGCGCCGGCTCGACGTGGACAGCGACAGCACGCGCGTCCGAGGGTCGGCGCGGATTCCGTTCGCGGCGCTCGGCAAGGGCCGCTTCGACGGCCTGACCCTGCGCGCCGAGGCCGCCCCGCTCGCGGCGCGCGACGTCGCCGCGCTGACCGGGCGGCGCCCGCCGGACGACCTGCACGCCGTCCTCGACGCGAACGGTGTTGACTCGACGCCTCGATGCGCGCCTCGAGGCTCGCGGTCTCGGCGGGGAGCGCCGCGGCCAAGGCACACGTCGTGATGTCCGGGACGCGGCCGCTCGCCCTGCGATTGACCGGCACCGCGAGCGCGGTGGACTTCAGGTGCGTTCATCGGCGACTCCATGGGGCAGAGCGTGCTGAACGCCCGCACCGACGTCGACCTGCGCGGCTTAGACCCCGCGCGCCTCGACGGGCCCGCGCAGCTGGTTCTGGACGGCACGCGTCTCTCGGGCGTCACGCTCGAGCAGGCTCGTCTGGACGCCCACTTCGTGGCGGGCGAGGCGCGGCTCATCGCGAAGGGCGGGCCTCCGACGCGACGCTCGAGGTCCTGGGAACCGTGAGCCCGTTCGGTGCTCCCGCTCGATACGACGTGAACGCGACGCTCGCGATCGACCCCGCGACCGCGAATGCCTGAACGGCGCCGCTCGCGCGACGACGCCGGCGTTCGCCGGCGCCGTGAACGCCCACGTCGTCGGCGAGGGATGGGCGCCCGCGTCGGCGCGGGTCCGGCCTCACCGCGACGCCCGACGGCGATCGCGAGAGCTTGATCGGTGCGAGCGACCTCGACGTGCGGATCCGCTACACGCCGGCCGACTCCACGGGAACTCCGGTCCGACTCGTGGCGAACATCGCGAGCGTCGCAAGCACGATCGCGGGGCACACGCTCGAGCGCGGCAGCGGCAGGGTCGAGGCGAAGGGCGCGATTGAGCGTCGACCTCCACGCGGTGGCCGACGGCGCGCCGGTCGATCTGGTCGGGGCGCTCGGACCCGGGACCACACCGTGGCGCGACGCGCGGGTAACGCTCCGCTTCCGCGATCTCGATCTGGCGAGGGTGACCGGCGACACGCTGTTCGTGAGCGATTTCGCAGGGCGGATCGAGGCGCAACTGACCGCGCCCGATGTCACGCGACTCCTCGCGAAGTCGGCCGGCCGCGCGTGGTCGCAGGCGCGCGGCGAGGCAACGCTGACGCTCGATCCCTCGCGGTGGCGGGATCAGCGCATCGAGGAGATGACGATGCGCGGTTCGCTGGCGCGCGGTCTCGTGTCGCTCGACGGCCGTCTCGCATCCACATTTGGCGGCGCACGGCTCGAGTGCGCGATGCGTCCGTTCGACGCGATGCCGTCACTCGAGCGCGCCGAGGTCGTGCTCGATGACGTCGACGTCGGGAGCGCGCTGGGCATCGCCGGGCAGCACACTGGGCTCACTGGTCGCGTGACCGCGAGCGCCACCGGCCGCGACTCGGCGACGCTGCGCGCCGACGCGAACGCCGTGCTCGACGGATCGCGCATCAACCGCCAGCGGTTCGAGCGGCTGCGGCTGACCGCCGCGATCGGCGATACAGCGCTCGACGCACGGCTGGATGCGCGCTCCGGATCGGACAGCGCGCTTGTCGCGGTCTCCGCCGCGCCCGCGCTCGATCCCGCGCGCGCGACGATCACCGGCACGAGCCGATCTCGACACGCTCGATTCTCTGCTCGCCCGCGACCTGCGGCGCGCGGGCCTCGGGGTCTGTTCCGCGCCGATCTCGCACGGCCGCCCGGCCCGGGGCCGAGACCCCTGTCGGCGGAGGCGCAGATCGACGGCTGGATGCGCGCGAGCGAGTGTCGGCTCGACACGGTGGTGCTGGCGGCCAAGCTCGCCGACGGCGTGCTCGACGTGTCGCGGCTCACGGTCGTGGGTACGGCGATCGCGCTCGAGGGCGCCGGGCGTCTGGCACTGCCGCATTCCACGGCCGGCGTCAGCGACTTTCACCTCGACGGCCATCTGCGCGACGTCAGCACGCTGGCACCCGTGGTGCGGGTGTCGCCGATCGCGGCGGGCTCGGGAGAGCTGGCGCTCGACGTTCAGGGTCCCGCCGGGGCCACGGAGTTCCAGGGGCTCGCCGTCGTCCTCATGCCTCGCGTGGGCGAGACGTGGGCCGACAGCGTGGCCGTGAAGATCCGCGGCACCTGGGCGGACACGTCGCTGAAGGCACTCGACGTCCATTTCGTCGGACGCGCGCTCGCGGTGGGGCCGCTGCTGCCGCGCGACGTGGACCTCGCCGGGACGTGGGACGGCCGCGAGGCGGCGGTGAAGCTCCACTCGGTGGCCGATCGCGATTTCGGCGAGGACGTGTCGCTGCGCTACGAACCCGGCCCGTCCCGGCAGCGCCTCGTCCTCGAGAGCGTCATGCTGAGGTCGGACGGGGTTCCGTATGCCCTCGCGCATCCAACGACGATCGAGACGGGTGATCGTCTGAACGTCGGCGAACTCGTGCTGACGCGACGCGGGCGGCCCGTGATTTCCGCGAACGGCGGCGTCGAGGCCGACGGCCACGTCGACTTCTCGGCGCGGCTCGACTCGGTGGATGTGACCTCGATCATGCGGCAGATGGGCACGTCCCAGCTCAGCGGCGCGATCTCGGCGCACGCGACACTGGCGGGAACGCGGGCCGCGCCCGAGCTCCAGGGCGGATGGAGCGGCCAGCTCGCCGCGGGCTCGCGAAAGCCGGCCGCGCTCGACGGTACGGTGAGCTGGAAGGGGCCGGCGTTGAAGCTCGATGCCTCGTTCGTGCAGACCCCACGCAACGCCTCGACGTCCACGGCACGTTGCCGATCGCGCTCGAGCTGCCGCGAACCGGTCCGCGAGTCACCGAGAGCGAGTCGGCCATGTCCGCAACGCTCGAGGCGCGACAGTTCTCGCTCGAGTGGTTCGAGCCGGCGGTGCCGACGCGGGTCGCGAGCCGCCTTCGCGGGTGGCTGAACGGGACGCTCGAGGCCCACGGACGTTCGCGGAGCCCCGAGCTGTCGGGAACGCTTTCGCTGTCCCAGTTCGAGATCCTGCCGACGGACCTCGGGACGCGGTTCGACAAGGGCGAGGCGAGGCTCACGTTCGCCGGCAACACCGCGCGCCTCGAATCGGCGTCGCTGCACTCGGGCAAGGGCACGCTCGAGGTGACGGGGACGGCGACCCTCGGTGGTCCGGCGCGCGCCGTGTTCGACGTCACGATGAAGGCGCGGCGTTTCCGAGTCATGAACAACGCGATGGCGGTCGTGAGCACGACCGGCGCGTTGACCGTCCGCGGACCGCTGCGCGCACCCGAGGTCACGGGCGACCTCGAGCTGCTCGACACGACGGTCTACCTCGAAGGCGGAACCGTCGAGCGCAAGGTCGAGCCGGTGACGCTCACCGAGGACGATCAGCGCGAGCTGGCGACGCCGCTTCGGCTTGCGCACGAGCGCGTCCGCGGAGGAAGGCGTCGTCGCTCCCGATTCGGTGAGCGCCGACGTGGCGGTGAGCCTGGGCAGTAACGTCTGGGCGCGCCGCCATTCGGATCCGATCGTCTCGCTCGAGATGGAAGGAAAGGCCCGGGCGCGCAAGCAACCCGGCGTCCCCCGACGTTCGAGGGGGAGTTCAACATCGAGACCGGTCGCAGCTACCTCAGCTTCATCGGGCGCCGCTTCGAGATTACGCGCGCCAAGGTCTCGCTGCCGGGTCCTGTCTCGGACGCACGCGCCGAGCTGTCGGCGCAGTACATCCCGAGCACCGCCAACCGTTCGAGCGGCAACACCAGCGTGTACGCCGAAGCGCGATTGGGTCCCACGGGCATGACGCTCGACCTGCGTTCCGAGCCCTACATGTCGCGCGCGGACTTGTACAACTACCTCGCGACTGGAAGCACGCAGGGCACCATGTCGTCCGGCGCCAGCGCCGGCCTGGCGGTGGGCTCGGCGCTGGGAGCGGTCGGCGGCGCCGCGGGTCGGAGCCTCGGCTTCCAGGTCGTGCAGGTGACCCAGGATGCCGACGGTGGCCAGCTCCTGAGCGCGGGCAACTACGTCGATCCCGCGACTCTACCTGGGCTTCCGCCAGCCCGTGGTCGAAGGTCAGAGCCACGACCGTGGATCGCAGGGCTCGACCACGGAGACCGAGTTCGAGGTCGAGTACGAGGCGATCAAATCGCTGCTCGTCAACGTGCAGGGGAGCAGCGCGGAGTATCGCTTCCCTGCTGCGCCCGCGGCTCAAGAGAGGTAGCGGTGACCAAGGTGGTGAGATCGATGCTCGTGGCGCCGTTGATCGCGGCACTCGCGTCGGGCGGGGCATGGGCCGAACTCGTTCGGCCCGGTCCGGACGCGCGGTGAAGTCGGTGTCGTTTCACTTCGAAGGCCGGCACAAGATGACCGCCGAGGACCTGTCGTCGATCATCGCGACGGCGGCCCCGGGCGCCATGGATAAACTGAAGGGCACGGTCGCGTGGCTGCCGTTCGTGAGCGCGCCCGAGCCGCGCCTCTTCGAGGCCAGCGAGCTGCAGAAGGATCGAGAGCGGCTCCACCGCTACTACCGCCGCCAGGGGTTTCTCGACGCCCTCGTCGACTACCAGGTGCGATTGAGCAAGAATCGCCGCGACGTGAGCGTCGCGTTCGCGATCCAGGAAGGCCGTCCGCTCACGATCCAGCGCATCGCGCCGCTGGATTCGATCGGCGGCGTTCGCTTTCGAGCACCGTCCGACTTGATCGGGTTCGGGGAGAAGTTCTGGAAGCGGCTCGACAAGGACTTCGTCGGCGACCGCTTCAGCGAAAAGCGTGTCGACGACTTGCGCCAGCGCGTCGCCGAGGCGATGGCCGATCGAGGCTACGCTCGGTCGTCGGTGACGCCGCGCGCGCGGATCGACTCCGCTGGCGCACGTCGTGGATCTCGTGATGCTCGTCGACCCGGGCCCGCGAGTTCGCATCGCGGGGTGGACGTCCGCGGCGTCCACTCGGTTCCCACCGAGCAGGCGGCCCGTCAGATCGACGTGTCCGAGGGCGACTGGTACTCGCGGACGGCGATCGTGAAGGGGCGGGCGAATCTTCAATCGGTCCCGTTGTTCGCGCGCAGCGAGGTCGTGGTGACCGATTCGGCCGCCGCGGACAGCGGGATCGTCGTCGAGGCGCATGTGACCGGAGTCCCGAGCCCGACTCACAACCCTCGAGGCCGGGTACGTCACCGATGGCGCCGGCATCACCGCGCAGATAGGATGGACGCACTTCAATTTCACCGGCGGCGCTCGCAGTCTGGATGCGTTGCTCCTGACCCAGACCGGGTGGTGGACGACGAGCGACGTTCCCGACAAGCTCGTGCGCGTCACCGCCACCGCTCACCCAGCCCTACGTGTTCTCACCCGTGGTCTCGCTGAGCGTCGGTCCTGCCTTCGAGTATCGCGATGGACGAGTGGACCTGTCCACGTCGTGGTCCGCTCTGGCGACGCTGGTGTACCGCTTCAATCCCCTGCAATCGGCGGCGTTCCGCTACGAGTTCACCTATCGCTATCCGCAGGAGCTCAAGTTCCTCGAGGTGTCGTCCACGCAGACCTACACCGCCACGCTGGACGCGTTCGGCACGCCCGCGCTGATCGATTCGCTGACCCAGCCCGAGCGCTTCAACATCGTCAGCTTCTTCACGAGCCTCGGCCACCTCGACAACATCTCGCGCCCGCGTTCGGGGTGATCCGCCAAGCCGCGCATCGACGCGACGGTGCCTGTTCTCTATGACGACATCGAGTTCGTGCGCGCCGACCTGCAGGCGACCTGGTTCGTTCCCGCGCCCGGCCGCGGAACGCGCTGGCCGTGCGCGGTGCGCTCGGCGGCCTGTGGCCCTACGCGACGCAGCGCGCGCGTGCCGCGACCCGACGAGCCCCCGGTGGTCGATTGATTCGTCTCAGGGACCAGGTGTTCACGGCGGGCGGCTCGAGCGACGTACGCGGCTACAGACGCGGCTGCTCGGCCGCCAAGTTTCCGAACCTGATCGCCGAGAACGTCAACGGCGACACGGTGGTGACCTCGAGCTACTACGTGCCGGTCGGGGGTCTACGGCGCTGGACCCTGAGTGCCGAGCTGCGTCTCGAGTCCTGCTCGCGCCGCCCGACGTCGCGGGACATCTCTTCCTGGATGCGGGGCGCGTCTGGACGCCGGATGCGCGTTACCAGATCCCCGGCGTGCCCACCGAGGATCAACGCACGCTCTATGCCACCGGTGGCGGGTTGGGGTACTACACGCCCGTCGGGGCGATTCGCATGGACGTCGGCTACAAGCTCAACCTGACCGCCCTGGACCTGCGCTCGCCACAGGACGTGGTGAACGCGGTCCGCGCCGGGCTTCCCATTACCGCCGCGCCCGTGAACTCGAGGCGGCGCTAACGCGTCGATCTCGCTCGGGCTGAACTTCTGATTCGGGCCAGGGAGCAGCGCCGTTCATCGTGAGGCCGAGGAACAGCCATCACGCGCGGACGGCGAGTAGCGACCGCGCGACGTCAGCGGGCGCGCGCACCAGGCGCAGGGTGCCGTTGACGCCGGGTCCCGCGATGCGCGCGAAGTAGAGCCCTCGGCGACCGGAGCACCGTTGCGGTCGCGGCCGTCCCACTCCGCCGTGTCGGCCCGCGGGCCGCGTGCCGTCCGCGAGCGTGCGCACGACGCGGCCCTGAAGGTCCAGGATCTCGAGCCGGACGTCGGTGGGTGCGGCGAGGTCGAATATGATCGACGTGCGGCGGACGAACGGGTTCGGGAACGCCGCGGCGAGCGCGTTGGGCATCGATCCGTCGCGAGGACGGCCATGCTCGGGACGATCTCGTACATCGTCTTGCGCCGGTTCACCTGAAGGAACGTCGTGTCCTTCACGGCCCCCGACAGCCAGTGGATGCGGACGTGCGCGGTGTCCGCAGCGCCGAGCCCGAAGTGGAGCGTCAGCATGTCCTGCGATCGATAGCCACTGCCCCCGAGACCTCGCGCGTCTGGAGCGTCCCGGCGTGAACACCTCGACGCGCGTCCCGATTGCGGCGCGGTTCGTCACGGTCCCGTGCAGATCCAGCTCGAGCCAATGATTCCCGCTGGCGAGTTCGTTCCGATACAGCTTGTTCGGCGTTTGATCGAGTCGGTTTTCACGTTGCCGATAAACAGGTCGAGGTCGCCGTCCTGGTCCATGTCACCCCAGACGCCGCTCGCGGTGTGTCCGATGGTCGTGAGCGGCGGCGCTGTGACGTCGACGAACTGTCCATTCTGATTCTCGAGCATCAGGGAGCGCTGTCCGTACGCGCAGGCGATGAACAGGTCGAGATCCCCGTCGTTGTCGTAGTCGCCCCAGGCGACGCCGAACGCCTGCCGGCTCGGCGCGAACACCGGCTGGCCGTCGAGTGAAGGTGCCGTTGCCGAGGTTGTGGAGCAGCGCCGGGGACTGTCCCGCGTTGGCGATGATCAGGTCGGGAAAGCCGTCGTTGTCGTAGTCGCCCCATGCGACACCGGTACCGTTGCCGCTGTTGGCGAGCGCCCCGATCGTCGCGTTGACGAACACGCCGTCGTCGTTGCGGAACAACATGTCCGGCATGAGCAGGAATCGGGATTCGAAGATGTCGGGATCGCCGTCGAGATCGTAGTCCGCGCTCGCGACACCGCCGCCCTCGGAGGCAGCTCATGGGTGGCGGCGTGACGTCGCTGAAATTGCCGCCGCCGTCGTTTCGCAGCAGGCGGCCAGACGTGTAGAGATTGGCGAAGAATATGTCGACGTCGCCGTCCTTGTCGTAGTCGATCCACGTCATGCCATGTACCCATGCCCCGGATCTCCGAGTGCGCCGGTTGTGATGTCATTGAAAACCCCGTTGCCGTCGTTCCGGTAGAGGTGGTTGGGCGACTCCTCCTCGACGGAATAGAGATCGAGGTCGCCGTCGTTGTCGAAGTCCGCCCACGCCAACGTCGTCGAGTTCCCCCAGCAGCATCGGCGCGGGGGTGACCTCGGCAAAATGGCCGTTCCGGTCGTTACGCGCCATGCGCACGACCGGCGTGCCCTCGCGCGACCACGTCAGATCCGGAAAGCCGTCGCCGTCGAAGTCGACGAACGTGATGCCGCGGCAGACGCCGGTGTCTCCTGGAGCCGACGTGGTGACGTCCGTGAACGTCACCGCGTGGGCAGGCGCCGGGTGGACCGCGGAAATGAAGACGGCAAGGCAAGCGACGCCCAAGCACGCCGCGGGGAGGCGGGTGTTGCGAGCAAGGTAGGGGAGCATGTTCCAGTCTGGCGGGAGGAAGTCTACGCGCTCGGTGGTGGTCCACCAACGGAAAACTTGGTCGGAGCGGCGCGAAGGCCTCGAGTTAAGCCGTGCGGATCGTGAGTGTGGTGTAACGCATCACCGAGCCGGATGAGCGCAACACGTGCTCCATGCTCGTCATGATGGATCGGCCCACGGGAGAGGGAAATCATTCGCCGGATTCTCAGGCGAATCGATGCCACTGCCCCCGGGCGCGGCGCTCTCCGGGGACGGTCGAGACGCCGCGCCGTTTGCGTGGGGGCTCGTGACGTTGGTGGTATGGAGTCTTAGCGGGCGGGGACGATCGCGCACGGCGCCGGACTCCGGCGCGTCGGTCTCGACCACGGTCACGGGGCGGAACCGCGCCGGATCGCCGAGGACGTAGGTCGAGAGCGCCTTGGTGATCGACGCCGCGAGCTGGCTCGCCTGATCGGCGGTGCGCGCGGTGACGGTCACCTTGTAGGGCTGGCTCACGCGGTCCGATTCGTTCAACGCGCTCGCGACCTCGAGCAGAAGCGGCGAGACGTTCGATTCGACCGTGCTGCGCGCGCCGCGCGTGGCGGTCGCGACGTTGACGCCGGCGGCGGAGAACACGAGCGTCGTGCCCTCGGTCGAGTCGATGCGGTACGCGTTCACGCTGAAGCCCTCGCCGACGAAGTTGCGCTTGTTGCCGGCGCGGTCGAAGGCCTCGAACACGTACGAGTAGGTGAGCCCGGGCGTCATGAGCGCGCCGCTCTGGCCGCGTCCGTCCCACGTGATCTCGCGCGGTGGATTGCCCTTGCCCGAGAACGTCGTGACCGGTCTGCCCTTGGCGTTCGCGATGATGAGCTTCCAGCGGTCCACGTCCTCGAACTGGGGACGGAAGCTCGCGACGGCGCCGGTGCGGAACTCGGAGAGCCAAGGCCGCGCCAGGTAGGGGTGACGTTTGCTTCGCCGAGTACGCCGAATACGGCGCCATCAGATCGGGCACGGTGCGGTCGAGCACGTCGCGCGCAGTGCCCCATTCGAGGCCTGGCGCCTTCTCGGGATTCAGGTCGAGCTCGAGCGGTGGCCGCTCGAAGTCGATGTGCACCTGATCCTCGCCCTCGACGGTGAGGCTCTTGAACGCGGTGCCTTCATCGCCGCCCTTGAGCGTGTAGTCGGTGTCGTCGCCGCCCTTGGAGGACTGCGCATCCGCGTTGGCCGAGGGCGCGCTCTTCGCGTCCGCCGCCGGCGCCTTGCTCTTGCTCGAACCGGTCGATGCCGTCCCGCTCTTCTTCGCCGATGCGGTCGTCGAGCCGGTCGTCGACTTCGGGGCCGGCGTCGAAGCGGTCGTCGTCTTGGGCGCAGGCGCTACGCTCGGCGCCTTGGCCGCGGGTGCCGCGGCTGCCGCGCTCGGGGCCGTCGTCGCGCCGCTCGCGGTCGCGGCGCCGGCGGCGCCCGCGCTCGCCAGCGCGAGCAGCGCGGCGACCACGCACATTCCGGCGGGGTACGAGTTGCGAGACATGGCCGTCCTCCTTGGGTTCACGCCGTTCATCCGGTTTCGCGGAGACGGAAGTGGAAGGTAATGGTTCCCCACTGCTCGCCGGTACGACCGCCGCGCAGGGGCTCGAAGCGCCACGCGCGCAGGGCGGCGCGGGCGCTCGTCGAAGTCTTCGAAACCGGCGGTCTTCTGCACCAGCACGTTCTCCTTCACGGTCCCGTCGGCGCGCACGATGAAGTAGAGCGTGACCGAGCCTTCGACGGCCTCACGCTTCGCCCAATCGGGGTACACGGGCTTGGCGTAGCTCAGGATCGGACGATCGGCGATCGGGCCGAGCAGCTGAGCGCCCGCCAGCGTCCGGTGCGCGGTGTCTCTGCCCGCCGTCCGCCGGTTCCTCCACGGCGGACTTGTCCACAAGCTTCGTGGTCACCATCGCCGGCGCCGGCATGCTGCCGACGCCACCGCGACTCAGCTCGATCGGAGGACCACCCGTGCCGCCGCGGTTGAGCGCGACCGGGGCCGACCCGCCCGTGCCCTTCGCGGAGATCGTCGCCGGCGAGCTGCCCCACACCGAGGCCGGCGCTCCAACGGCCACGCCCAGCGTGGGGGTTTCGGCCGGGCGCGCGAGTGCGGCGAGCCGCGAGTTGAGCTTGATCCTGGAGCGCGTCATTGGTCTCGCGGGTCAGGCTTCGATCGGCATCGAGCGGCGCGCGCCGGAAGTGCATGTCCGTCGGTCCCGACGTGGCGACGCCGGCCTCCGTGGCGCCCTTCGGGGCCGGCGGCCTCCACTGCGCCGGACCCGGCGTGCCAGGATCCGCGGGATCGATCAACGTGACCTCGGTGATCGGCGGCTGCTCGGACTTGTGCGGCGCGAACACGAGGCCCGCCATCAGCGCGGCGTGGAACACCGCACTCACCGTCATCGTCCAGCGTGTGCGGCGCTGGCATTGCTCGAGGTCCAGGGTCATCGCGGTCGGGCTCATTGGCCGGCCTGAACTTCTGACGGGTGGCGATGGCGAGACGCTTGGCGCCGGCGGCGCGCCGTGGGTGAGCAGAGTGCGGACGGCCACGTACGGCGCGCCAGAATCGGCGCGGATCACGACCAGGACGTCCTTGTTGCCGGGCTCGGCCAGGCGCAGCGACAGCTTGTCGCGCAGCGCTGTCGGGCGGGATGACCTCGTCGTCGACGGCGAGCTGTCCACTCGCCCCGAGCGTGACGCTGACGTTGCGCTGGTCCTCGGCCTCGCGCGTGCGCGCCTGCGGCAGGTCGACCGGCAGGTCGGCCACCGACAGCATGGGCGCGGTGACGAGCAGGATGATGACCAGCACCAGCGCCACGTCGATGATCGGCGTGACGTTGACGCGGGTGATCAGCTGCGTCTGTGGAACGACGTTCCGACGCATGCTACCTCCCGACCACGGCGATGCGGCCGGCGCCCGGGCCTTGGCTTCGTCGAGGACGCTCACGAACACGCCGTGCGCGACGCTCGTCGCTGCAACTCACGACGACCTCGTGGGTCGGGCTCTGCTCGATCAGCGGCTGGAGCATGGTCGCGAGGTGCTCGCGCCGGATCGTGACGCGGTTGATCTCGACCCGATTGTTGTCGACGCACGTTGATCTCGATGCGGGCGTCACGCGCCATCTCGGCGGCCTTGCCGACCGAGCCCGCGCGGGCCACGCGCGATGCCCGACTGCAGCGCCATCGGCGTGGCGACGAGCAGGATCACGACCAGCACGAGCGACACGTCGATGAGCGGCGTGAGGTTGGGATCGTAGATCCCGTCCGTCGCCGGACGGCGAGGTTTCGGGCCATGGCGCCTCCTACGCCGCGCGCTCGGCCAGATGCGGCTCTGGGCCGACGACGAGCCGCTCTCGACCGCGATGCGCAGCCGGCGGGCTGCGTTCTCGGCATCGGTGAGCATGACGCTCATGCGGCGCACGAAGTGGTTGTAGAGCATCACGGCCGGCACGGCGACCAGCAGACCCGCGGCGGTCGTGAACAGCGCCTCGGCGACACCCGCGCGCCACGACCGACGGCCCGGCCGAGCCGGTGCGCGCCATGTCGTGGAACGCGCGCATGATGCCCCACACCGTGCCGAGCAGGCCGATGAGCGGCGCGGTGTTGCCCATGGTGCCGAGCCACGCCGAGGTTGCGCTCGAGCAGCAGGCGCTGCTCGCTCAGCGCGATCTGCAGCTTCTCTTCCTGCGCCTCGCTCGGCAGGTGCCGTGCTCTTCAGCACCTCGGCAGCGACGGCGCCGAACGGATGCGGCGTCAGCGTGCACGCGAACGCGGCGTCCTTGAGGTTGCCGCCGCGCGCGCGCTCGAGCGCCTGCGCCAGCGGACGCGCTCGCAGCTGCCGCGCCGCTTCCAGTAGTAGAGCCACGCGCTCGATCGCGAAGCCCAAGCGTCGCGACGCTGCACGCCAGGATGATGATCATCACCGGGCTCGTTCCGCATCGCCTGGATCCAGTCGAAGTTTTCGAACATGTCAGCGACTCCTTCAGGTGTGGTGGTCGCGCCGCGCCGACTCGGCGGGCGCCGTCACGATGACCGGCTAGCGGCCGGCGCACTGCGGCTTCGAGCTGTGACACGCGTCCGGTGGCGGCGGACGACCAGGTCACGATCCTTCGCGTTGCGGATCAGATCGCGGTACGCCTCGATGCGCACGCGTGTAGTCGCTTCTTGCCTTCGTAGAGCGCCGCGCAGCGCGCCACCGCGGACAGGCGGAACGGATGGTCGCGATCGGGTAGCCGCGGCCAGACGGTAGTGCGCGGAGCGCCGCGTCCCGCGTCGCCGAGCTGCTCGCAGCAACGACCGAGGCGGTACTGCCAGCTCCGACGGCGAGGCTCGCCGGACGGCTTCGACGGCGAGCGACTGCTCGTATTCGCGCTTGGCGTCCTCGAGTCGGTTCGCGCGCCTCGTCGAAGATCGCCGAGCTGGTAGGCGATGTCGGCGGCGCGCGCGTCGCCCGGGTAACGGCGCGGTAGTCTTCCAGCTCGGTCGTGGCTTCGTCGGTCTGTCCGAGCAGCGCGGTGGCACAGCGCCAGGTTGTAGCGCGCGGCCGTTGCCACTTCGCCCGACGCGCTGTCGTCGAGCGCGAGCGTGAACGCCACCGCGGCGCGAGCGTAGTCCTTCGCCTGGAAGTTCATGAGCCCGAGACGGAACTGAACCGTCGGGCCGCAGCTCGCTCTGCGGGAAGAACGACAGGAACTGCTCGTACGCCGTGCGCGCGTCGTCCAGCTTGCTTCGCGCGCGCGTAGCGCGTCGGCCAGCAGGAACTGCGCCTGGTCGGCGCGCCGAGTAGGACGGGAACTGGCTCACGACGCTGGCGGAAGCCGTCGGCGGCATCGTCCAGCGCTTCTCGTCGTAGGCGCGACGCGCGATCTGGAACTGGGCGTCGGCGGCGAACGCGCTGCTCGGGAACTGCTCGACGCAGCCGCGCCAGCTCGCTTCTCGCCGGTCGGGCTCTGGCTCAGGCGGTAGAGCGCCAGCTCGGTGCCGCGCTGCGCCTCGCGCGCCGCCGGCGTGCCGGGAAGTGCTCGGCGGTCGTGCGAGAACATCTCGAGCGCGGCCGCGTCGTGGCCGGCGTTGTACTCGCACTGCGCGAGCCTGCAGCGTGCGCGATCGACGCCGCCGAGCTGCGAGCCGAAGTGCTCGAGCAGGCCGCTGTAGCAGCGCGCGCGCGTCGGCGTAGCGCGTCGGCCTGGAAGTAGAGGTCGCCGGCCCGCGCCCACGCGCGCTCCGCGACCGGGTCGAGTCGCGCTGTCGCGCACGATCGCCTCCCAGCGGTCGACGGCGTCGCCCGGCGCGGTTCGAGCCGGAGGTAGCAGAGTCCCGCCTGGTAGAGCGCCTGGTAGCGACGCTTGGATGGTTCGGGTAGCGGCGCAGGAAGTCCTCGTATGCCGCGGCCGCCTCGCGGAAGCGCTTCTGGTTGAAGCGGACGTGCGCGATGTCGAGCATCGCGCTGCTCACGATGCGTCGTCGCCGCTCGCGCGCCGTAGCGCGCGAGCAGGCGCTCTTCGGTCGCGATCGCGAGGCTGTCGCTGCCCTGCTGCGCGTAGGTCCACGCCAGGCAGCTGCGTGCGCGCGGCCGCGCCGACCGGATGATCCGGGAAGTCGCTGCATCAGGCTCTCGAGCGCCGTCTGCGACTGCGGATAGCGTCCCATGCGCCGCGCTCGCGTCGGCGTCGATCAGCAGCGCGTAGGCACGCCACGTCGAGTGACTCGGCGGCATGCGGCCGGAGCATGACGTGCGGAGCGCCGGAGAGCTGGCCGAGGTTGCCGGCGCTGGTGGTACGAGTACTCGAGCAGGCACAGCGCGGCCTCGACGATCTCCTGGTGCTCGGGCGAGGCGAACACCACCAGGCCCTTCGCGTCGCTGCGGCGTGGCGTAGCGGTCGAGCACGAGCTGGAAGTACGCGCGCCGCGGCGAGCGGCGTTCTTCTGTGCCAGCATGCCGACGCCGGCGAGGTACGCGGCGGCCGGCGCCTCGGGCTCGAGCGGGTAGCCACGCACGACCGCCTCGTAGCTGCCGGTCGCGTCGGCGCGGCGGCCGAGCGCGTCGAGGCAGCGCGCGACGCGATACTGCGCGCTCGCGGCGACCGAGTGCTTGAAGTAGCTCGTGAGCACGCGGTTGTACTCGACGATCGCGTCCGCGGGCTTGCCCATGGCGACCAGCGACCTCGCCGACCAGGAACTGCGCGCGCGGCGGCGACGTCGGTGCCGGCGTGCCGGTCGACGATCGAGCGCAGCAGGCCGAGCGCCGAGTCGGTGGCGCCGGCGAGGAACACCGAGCCCGCGCCGCGCAATTCAGCCTCGGCGCGCACGCCCTCGTCGTTCACGCGCTGGGCGACGCGCCCGAACTCGGTGGACGCACTGCGAAAGTCGCTCGGCGACCAGGAACGCGTTCGCCTTGGCGAGCAACGCCGGATCGCGCAGCGGCGAATCCGGATTACGATCCGCGACCTCCTGGAAGCCGGCCGCAGCGCGCAGCAGCGAGCCGGACTGGAGCTGACACAGCGCCGCCAAGTAACGCGGCGGCCGCACCCTTGGGCTTCGGGCCCAGCAGCGCGTGAGTGCGTCGGCCGGCTTGCCATCGACGTAGGCGAAGGTGGCGCGCGCCAGGATGTACCTCGCATCCGACTGCATCCACGGCGACGCCGTGGCGATGCCCGGCGAGCAGTCTCTTGGCGTCGTTCTTCTCGCCCCGGCGCAGCGCGTTCCACGCCTCGGCGAGACGCGCCTCGCTCATCAGCGGGCTCTTCGAATACGTCTTCTCCCACTTTTCCCATTCGTGCGCGGCCTCGGCGTCGCGGCCCTGGGCCTCCATGGCCTGGATCGCGGCGAACTCGGCATCGTCGTCGATGCGCGTGTAGTCGTGGTTCGCCTTGAGGACGCGCCGATAGGCGTCCTCGGCGCCCGCGAAGTTGCCGCGGTCGGCAGAGCAGAGCTGGCCGACAGGTAGAGCACGGCCGTGCGCTGGTCGGCGGTGACGTTGCCGCGCAGCAGGGCCTCGGTCGACTCGTCGAGCCGCGCGAGTGCGGACACCCGATCGGCCCCCGAGAGGAGCCGCGCGGATTCGAACGCGCGGCCGACCTCGTTCAGGCTCAGCGTCGACGCCTTCTCGTTGTCCGCCGGCTGCGATTTCTTGCCGGCGTGCGCCGCCTGCGGCGACAGGCTCGCCGCCAGGAGGAGCGCGGCCACGACACCACGCCTGAGCACGATGGTGCGATCCATGACCAATCTCCTCGTGCTCACGGCACGGTGGTGACGAGGGACGCTGCCCTGCGGCCCGCCGGTCGAGATCTCGACGCGGTGGATCGCGCTCGCCAGCTGGTGCCCCGCCTTGTCGGTGATGTTCAGCCGGTAGGTGTAGACGCCGTCGGCGACGGGCAGGCCGGTCTCGTCCTTGCCGTCCCACAGCACGTGGGCCGGAGGAGCACCCGGACCGCCGAAGCGACGCACGGCGTTTCCAGACCTTGTTGATCAGCTCGAGCGACCAGTTGTCCACCTCCGCCTTCGAACGCGCGTTGAGCTGGATCATGGTCGTTGCCTTCTCACCGGTCGGCGAGAACACCGCGGGATCGGCCTGGCTGCTGGCGAAGAAGCCGCCGAATCGATACGAGATACCGATGCGGTGGCTGAGGCCAAGCGGATGGTCGGCAACGCCGTAGTCGATCTGGTACGCGGGGCCGAAGCGATACGACAGGCCGCCGGTCGCGCGGTCGGTCGTCGTAGCCCGGCGCGCAGCGCCATCTGCGGCATCAGCCAGTACTCGGTGCCCGCGTGCGAGGCTCACCGCCGCGTCACTGGACTTGTCGATCTGGGCGCTCACGAGCCCGCGACCGTTCAGCACCTTGAGCGCGAAGCCGCCGCGGACCTGCATCGGGTAGTCCTCCGGGCGTGTCGCGCAGCCTGATGCTCGGGCCCGCGAGGTTCAGCATCGTGGCGCCGATGCGCAGGTTCGGCGTGAACTGATAGATCGCGCCGAGGTCGATGCCGAAGCCGTTCGAGCTGAAGTCCTCGACCGTCTGCTGCACGAGCTTGAAGTTCGTGCCGAGCGACAGCCGTGGCGTCAGGTTCTTGGCCATCGTGAACAGGTAGGCGGTCTCGCCCTCGTGGAACGAGCCGAGGTTGTCGTTGAGCTCGTTGGTGCGCTCGAAGTCGCCCGACTGGAGCGACACGATGCTCAGCCCGAAGCTCGGCAGCCGACTTCCGGGCAACGCGAAGCCGAAGCTGTTCATCTGCGTGTCCTCGAACAGACGAACGTTCTCGAACATCAGCTGGTTCTGCTCCATGGCCTGGAGCCCGGCCGGATTCCACAGGATGCCGAGCGCATCGTCGGCGGTGGCGACGAACGCGCCACCGAGGCCGAGCGTGCGCGCGCCGGCGTAGTTCATGAGCCATTCGCCGGGGATGCCGCCCTGGGCGTCGGCGGCGTGCGCCGGTGCGGCGCCGCAGGCGAGAGCGCAATCACGACCGCGGAGGCGGCTGCCTTCACCGATCCGCCCAACGAGCTAGGATGCATGCGGTTCATGTGCTCCCTCCCTTAGCGAACGACCGCGATCTTGCGGCGCATGATGTGTTGGGTCTGACCGACCCCGGCGGCTTCGATGAACACCACGTAGCCGCCGCTGGCGACCACGTTGCCCTTGCCGTTGCGTCCGTCCCATAGCCAGCCGTTGAGCCCCGCCGCGCCGCCCGTCGCGCCGCTCGCGAAGGTCTCTTCACGGACGAGCTCGCCGGATTGCGAGTAGATGCGGATCGTCACCGTGGCTTGATCGTCGAGCTTGTAGGCGATCGTCGTGTTCTCGGTCGGCGGATGGAACGGATTCGGATAGCTGGCCACCGAGCCACCGCCGGCGGTCGGGTCCATGAAGGCGGTCTCGAGGTCGAGGTCGGCGATGAAGCCGTTCGAGGCTGCGCGCACTCGGCCGCGCTCGGGCTGACGCGGGCTCAGGAAGTCGGCCCGCGCGACACCGGACGTGTCCGTCAGCGAGTCGATCGCCGTGATCGTGCCGAGGCCCGACAACACCGAGAAGACCATGGCCTCATCGGGGATGCCGTTCGTGAATTCGTCGACGAGCTTGGCATTCAAGGTCGCGTGCTTGTTGCCACCGACCCACGACGGATTGCTCGAGAGCTGAATCCGCCGTGGGCGGTCCCGGCGTGATCGTCAGGACGCCCGTGATTCCCGGTGCGTTCCCGGCGTCGTCGCGCACGACCATGATGACCGGCTCGGCGAAGGTGTAGGTCTCGGACACCGAGCGCTGGCCCTGCAGTAGCTGAATCTGCGTGGTTCCCAGGGTGCCGCGGCCCGGCTGTCGCGTGATGGCGTGCTGCGACCTCGACGGTCACGAGCGAGTTGATCTCCTGGATCACGCTGCCCGCGTCGTTGGTCACCTTGACCGTGAGCGTGAACGTCTCACCCGCGCGCACCGAGGCCGGGTTCGTCGAGGCCTCGAGATGGAAGCCGCTCGAGATCGTCGCGCACCTGCGTGGTGCTGCCGGTCTTCGACGAGTTCGTGACGTCCGAGACCGTGATCTGCTGGAAGCCGCCGGTCGACGAGTCGTACGCGACATCTCGACGACGCCGTTCGACCATCGGCAGCGTCCGGCGGCAGCTGCGCCAGCGGGTCGTTCGACGTGAGGTGCACGACGTCGTTGACGCCGCCGACCGGGTTCCACCACTGGTCGGTCGCGAGCACCGTGACGTTGAACGAGTAGTTGATCGACTGGTCGGTCGCAGTGCCCGTGCGGCCGCTCGCCGTCCCCGGCGCCGGACGATTCGCCGGGCGCCAGGACGAGCACGCGCGCGAACGCGCCGCCGACCACCGTGACCGGAGCCGACGTGTCGGGAAGAGCACTCGTGTTGTCCGTGTCGCTCGCCCAGATGCGCTGCGGGCCGGACTTGGCTGGACGCTGCGCCGACGAGCACCTGCCCGCTCACGAGCTGCGTCGTCGCAGGCATCTGCGCGAACGCGTCGCTCGAGGCCAGGTCGATGTGGTCGTTGACGCTCGGAACGAGGTTCCAGTACTGGTCGACGGCGCGCACGGTCACGTTGAAGAGGGAGCCGGCGCTCTGGTTGAACGGCGTGCCGGTGTTGCCGGTGGCCGTGCCCCCGGCGAGCGTTTCGCCGGGCAGGAGGACCTGGAGGCCCGTGAACGGTCCCGGATTGACGACGATCGAGTTGCTCGTGCCCTGGCGAGGCGGTGACGAATAGTCCGAGCAGGTGACGCTCACCTGGCCGCCGGCGCCCTTGAACGTGACGTTTCCCGTCCACACGCCGTTCACGAACGTGATCTGCTCGAGGCGTGATGCTCCCCGGACCAGTATTGGGAATGAGCAGGGCATCGCCGTTGTAGTTGGGCACCGTGTTTCCGCTCTGGTCGGTGGCGCGAACCCTCACTGCGGTCGGCGTGCCGGCGGAGACCGGCGAGGCGATGTTGTCGAACATGAAGCGGGTCGTGCCGCTCGGCAGGACTGTTGATGCCGGCGGTGGTCATCGACTGAATCGAGCCGTTGCTCTGGTCGTTCACCGTGAGCGTCTGCACGCCGACGGTCCGCAGCGTCACGCTCACCGTCCGTGAGCCGCCCGAGAGCGTGCTCGAGACGGGCGAGAGCTGAGCATCGCTCGAGGTGATTCGGAACGCGTCGCCGCTGCCGATGATGTTCCAGTAGGCGTCCGTCGAGTGGACGTTGACGTTGAACGACCACACCCGCCGACTGGGACCCCGGCGCTCCGGTGAAGCCGTTGATGCTTCCGGGCAGGTGCGTCTCACCCGGCACGATGATGAGCAGCCGGTTGAACGGGCCCGGATGGGCGATGAACGGGTTGCTGGAGCCGTTCTTGGACGGCGAGGCCCTCGACCTCGGCTTGCAGGAAGACGTTGCCGCGCGAAATGAAGGACTCGTCGGCGCGGTAGACGCTGACGCCACCGGTCCACGTGCCGCCACTCAGGGTGATCGTCACCGGACTCGTCCGACCCTCACCGAAGCTGGTCATCTCGTGCAGGCGAACCACGCCCCGAACCCGCTCACGAGCTGGCCCGTCGGGCTCAGCGCGCGGATTGTCACCTGGATCCGGAGCTCCGACGGTCTGGTGCTTGCCGATGCTCGAGACGTCGAGCGTCTGCAGCACGATCGAGGACACCGGCGACGATGCGCCGTCCGGGATCGTGTTGTCGGCTTGGTCGTGGGCAAAGATCGTGAACGAGCCGGCGCCGTTGAGCGTCACCGTGAACAGCCGCGTACCGCTGGTCAGCTGGCCCGGAGACGGCAGCGTAGCGCTCGCGTCCGACGACAGGATCTGGACCGCGTTGGTGACCGTCGTCACCGTGTTCCACTGCGAGTCGCACGCCCGCACGGTGATCGTGAACGGAATCCCCACGGTCTGGGCCTGCGGACTGCCGGTCTTGCCGCTCGTGGTGCCGGGAGCGGCGGTTTCGCCTGGCAGCAGCACCTGAAGTCGGGTGTACGGACCCGCGATGGCCGCCGACGCGCACAGCGTCGCGGCAAGCGTCGCCGCGAGCGCGGCAACGAGACGGTATCCAGAAGCTCGGCGCACGTGATCCCCCAATCCATTCGACACGAACGCGTACGGCGGCCAAGGTTCCAGTGGCCGCTCGCTGTGCGATCCGCAAACGTGCCGTCTCGCGATCGCTCCGTTCGCCGCATGGCAGGGGCCGTGCCGCAATATCGTGCGGAACGCCATCGCATGACCGCGGCGGGGAGAAGTGACGGCCGGAGAGCACTTCGGCGGTCGCGGAATGCGAATCAGGGGGTGAGGCGGGATCGCTTCGAGGGCTCACGCACCGGGTCGCGTCAAATGACCCGGATTCGCGCATGCGAACCGCGCGATGCGATGTTGCGAACTGCGCTCGCCGAGGCCCTGATCGCGGGCGCTGACCCGCGACTACCAGCTCTGGATTCCGGGTCCGAAGAACTCGATGCAGCTCGCGGCGAGCCGCGCGCGATTCACCGACTCCGCCCACACGTCGACCGGGTTCAGGTCGTCGGTGAAGATCGGCAGGCAGGTCGAGATGGTGGGGGGTGAACTGGTTCTGCCAACCGTGGGCGCGCTGCAGCACCCGCCAGTGCTCGTACTCGTCGCTGAGCGAAGCGACCGGATCGCCCACCTGGTCGTCGCCGCAGCTCGAGCGGCCAGTCGGAGGCGAGCAGGACGACGTTGCCGACGCTTGTCGGGCGGCTCCGCGATCGGCAGCGCCACCGCATGGGAGAAGTGTCGGTGCAGCGTGGCGAGCAGGACGTAGGCCAGCGGATTGGTGCCAGCCCTCGGTCTCGATGTTCATCGCCAGGACGCCGCCCGTCCGCAGGCGCGACTTGATGAGCCCGAAGCCTCCGGTCGTCACCAGATGGAACGGGATCGAGCTGCTGCCGAAGGCGTCGAGAACACGACGTCGTAGGGTGATCCGTGGTCATCAGGAAGCGCCGACCGTCCATCAGGTGAACGGTGGCGTCGGCGGGGGTGAGCCCGAAGTACTCGCGCGCGACCCGTGCGACGACGGGATCGATCCCGACCGCCTCGACGTGCCAGCCGCGGCGCGCGAACGCGCGGGCCGTCGCGCCGCCGCCGAGCCCGACGAGCAGCATGTCACCGGGCTCGTCGAAGAAATCCATCGCCAGCGACCGACCTGGACGTAGCTCTGCCGTGGCTTCCATCCCTCGGGCTCGACGATCGTGTGGACACGCCGTCGATGATCAGGTAGCGCAGCTCGCGGCGGTCGATGACGCGGATCTCGGCATAGGCGCTCTGCCCCACGAAGCGCACGTTGTCCCCGCGCCGGCGCCGTCGCGCGCCTGGCTCAGCGCGGCGCCTCCCGCGAGCAGCGCGATCACGAGGCGCGCGGTCACCAGAGGCGGCGGATCGCGACTGCGCGCGATACGCGATCAGTCCGCCGCGACCAGCAGCACGCCGACACCAGCGTCAGCTGGTGACGCCGATGTTCGGGATCAGCCAGAACCCGGTCGCGATCGCGGCGAACACGCTCGCGAGCGTGGACACCGCGTAGAGGTTGCCCGCGGTGCGGCCGACCTCCTCGGGCAGCTCGGCGCTCAGTCGGATCGCATACGGGCTCCACCATCCCGAGCAGCGTGAGCGGCGGGAAGAACAGCAGCATCGCGCTCGCCAGCACCGCCGTGCCAAGCCCCAGGGGCTCGGTGATCGAGAGCAGCGGCACGCGCGAAACCACGGCACGAGCAGCATCCACACCCCGGCGCCGGCGAGCATGAACGCGAGGCGCGAGGCGCGCAGGCCTCGGTCGGCCCAGCGTCCGCCGATCGCGTAACCCAAGCTCAGCGCCGCCAGCGTGACCGAGATCAGCGCGGACCACAGGAAGATGCTGACGCCGTAGAACGGTCCGAGGATGCGCGTGCCGAGGATCTCGATCGCGAGCACGCACGCGCCCAGACCGAGACGACGAGGTAGAGCTGGGAGCGGTTCACGGGCGGGACGCGGCCGTGCGGAGTCATCGTCCAGTGTCCGGCGGGGCGCGGATCTGCCGGTCACGTCGATCTCGACCCGATACCGCTTCGAGCGTCTTCGGAATGCGGCGCTCGAGGTCGGCATCGCGGCGCGCCACCATCACCTTGATGCGCGGCGTGCTCGTCGCACTCGCCCTCGTACGTGCCGACGACGCCGGAGAGCTTCATCAGCTCCGGCGTGTGGCGCGCGAGCACCTCGGTCATCGTGGGAGGGCACGTTCCGGATCTCCGGGCGGCGTCGACTTCTGTGCGCTGCAGCCGGCGAGCGTGAGTACGAGCCACCCGGCCAAACCCCGACGGAGCGCGAGGCGACGGGCGCGGCGATCGTGCTGTTCGCGCAATCGAGACATGTCGCTTCACCGGCCGGCCATTCTCCGCGCATGGCGTGGGTGCCAACAAGCACGCAGCGAAACGCCCGGCTCGATGCGCAGACGCGGGCGTCGTCTGCATGCTGCCTCGCCGCGGCAAAGAGGCCGCGACGCGGAAGAGAATCAGTTGCCCACCGTCGTGACGCCGAAGTACTTCTATGCGGATGGTCAGTGCCGCACCGCGCTGAACCGAAGCACGACACGTACTCGGCCAACTTATCCATCAGGCCCAGCACGGGGCTCACTACGTGCGTGGCGTAGTCACGGCGGCGTCAGGATCATATGCCTGGTACTCCCGTAGTCAGACCAGCCGTCATGTCCCTGCGGATGCGACGCCTGCAAATGCTGGTTGTGCCGAACTCGCCCTTCGATACATGTCTGGATGCGAACAAAGCCGCGGCTGTGGCTTTGGTCTCCCCGCCATCATGCTGCGGCCCGTATCGGCCACCAGCTGACAAATCTTCTCGCAGTCTGCGATGTTCGTGGCCATTGGCTGGTGCGCATCACGTGCTTGCCGGCTTTGAGTGCCTCTGGCTCATCCAGAGCGTGGTCGGGGATGGGGCTGTTGATGTGAACGAAGTCGATGTCCGGATCGGCGAGCACCTGCTCCATGCTTCGGTAGCCGACGCTGCGATCCCAAATGCGTCGGCCGCCCTCGTTCGTGTGGCGCATCGCGACGGCACGGCCACCGCTGGCAACCGGTTGTGCGGTGAATCGAGATGACCGGCTGTCTGCAAGCCAATACGTGACCTTCTGTAGCTTGCCGTAATCGGCGAACCGTTCACCATATCGTTAAGCGGTGTGGCACGCCCACAGCCTCGGCGATGAGCGTGGCAGAACACCGACGAACCACGCCCTTCGCCGGGAGCTCAAGGCGTTGCTAAAATTCAGTATTGCGTTTCACAGTCTTTCCAGGTTGTGGGATCGGATGCAGGTGCGTCCTTCGGCATGGCGGCGACGGCGAGTCCATAGCGAGCGAAGATCGACGCTGGGGGCGAACTCGTGGCTAACCTTCGGTAATCGTCGCGGGTGATTTCGCGACCCGTGTGGTAACCATCAGGCTGGCGCACGGCCTGCAGGCGCTTCGGTGCCGCGCTCAGTTATGTTGCCTGGCCCGTCGCCGGTTCATTATAATGGGGATCAATCTCCCACTCGGTTTGGTACGGTTTGGCTCCGCCATGCAGGCCCAGGTGACATTAACATATGCGTATCGCGGTTCTCGGAGCATCCGCGCGCCTTCGACGGCATGTGTCCCGATTCGGAGATGATCGCCACGTTTTCGATCCGTGGGCGGAAACTGGCGTGCTGGTTGCTTAACAGCCGTCGATCGTCCGGCCTTTCGAAGCGGTTTGCCCCAGCGTCGGCGAACGTGTACTCGACCGAGTAGTTGATCGAAGAGTTCTGATCGACGCTTGTCGCTGCCGCGGTATTGCGGGTAGGCGGTCGCGCCGAAGCGCCGCGCCTCGGCCGGCCAGGCGTTCTTTCGTCCAGCAGCACTCGTCGACGTTGTGGATCAGGAAGTCGCTGAACGCGCCGCCGCTGAGCCCACGGGACAGGGTGGGAACCGCTTGGTCTGCCAGATCAGCTCGCTCGGCTCGTCCGGCCGGCCTGGCGGTCGAGAGAGCCGCTTCTTTCGCCGTCTTGCCGGCCGATGCGGTAGGCCCGCATCGAATCAATATCCCCGGTCGCCGCGATGCGTCGCCAGATGCGGTCGAACAACTCGCCGCGGGCCCGTGCAGTGTTGGCGGCACGTCAGGGGCCAACGCCGACCTTCTGGTTGCGGCTCGACCGACTCACTTGGCCAGCTCGAACATCTTCGCCGACCGTCGGGGCGTCGACCGCCACCGGCTTCTCCATGAAGACGTTGAGGCCCTTGTCCATCGGCGTGCTTGAAATGCGACCCGGCGGAACACGGGCGGCGTCGCCAGGATCCGCGACGTCGCCCGGCCGCAGGCAGTCCATGGCCTTCTGGTAGCCGTCAGAAGCCGACGAACCGGCGGTCTTCAGGCACGTTGACCTGTTTGCCGAACCGGCCGCTCAGCCCGCCACCCAGCCGCCTGCCAACTGGCTCGGGATCACGTCAGCCATGACAGTTGAATCGGTCCGTTGTTTGAACGGAGAAAGGGCCTCGCTCGCCACCAGCACGTTTGCCGCGTCCACCGCAACCCACGAGCGCGCACGAATCAATATCATTCATCTTCCTGCACCCCGCGTGAACGTACGGCGCAGCCGAGACGATGCTGGCCGCCGCCGCAATCCGGCCTGTATGTTTCAAGAAATCGCGTCGAGTCTTGCCCGTCCGGTCATTCGCCTGGTCATGCGTCACCTCATTGCTGATTAGCGATGCGTGTGTTGTTCGTGAACAGGCTCGCGGCAAGCCGCCTTAACCGCCGTACCGTTTTTGCCCCAGATTGGCGTTATTGAAATTGCTATCTCGCTTCCACACGTGTTAATTTATAACGCCTTTTGCGAAATGGATATTTTCGACGCGCGACGCTCATTAACACTCGCAGGCGGACCTCACTTTCTTCCGCTGAGGCGGAAAACAATGGCGGACAATAACCACTCGCGGCGGCTGTTTCTCTCGGATGTTTCATGGCCCGCCAATTCTTTGGCCTTCAACTTTGCCGTTCGCGGGGCCGTGCTGGCCGATTGGGGGGACCAGCTGTGGCCTGACCGAGCAGAAGGGACGTCATCAATGGCGATCGGCGCCAATCGTTCAGCCATTTCGATCATCATAATTGACGCGATTATCGATCACTATCGGCTACAGCACGACACGATGTGGCGCCGACTTTGGCGGAGCACCTCGTATCGACGCTGCACAGCGGTGTTTTTAATTCCCGGTGTGCTCTACTTCGCGACGTTTCTGTACTTTCAATGGAACGGTGGAGGCGGTGATTGTAATCCAGTCGTGGCCGGTCCTGGGGAGAACAGACGCGTGAGCTTAACATTGCTGCGCCGGCTGGCCAGGTGGCATGGCAGCCGGCGGCCTGCTGGCGATCGGTGTTGGCTGAAAGCAGCGACAAGCTGCATCTGCCGGTCAAATGTGGCAATGGAAAATGGCTGTGCTGCTGCTCCCACGATTCTGTTCTATGGGGCATCCTGGTCCGGGCTTCGCTTTCCAGTTCAAGAGCGCGTCGAGGCGGGCGTTTCTTATCGAAATGCTGTCCGAAGGTTTGGCTGGGGCAGTGCGTACATTGTGTCGTTCCTAATCATTATGGGCGTCAGCCGGTGCTCTATTGCTCGTACCACCATCGAAGTCAGCTTGCCTTCCTCATCTCGCTGATTCCGACCACGATGTTGCCTTTATCCATTCATTCGACCGACCGATGTTTGTGTTCCTGATGCTGGTGATGTTCCTTCTTGCGACCACCGAGCTAGGCACCGATGGCTGTGATTCAAGATATCATGGGCAATGTCCTCAGGATCCGATCGGGCACGCTGTTTTTGGTCTACGGCCACGATCATGTTCGTGCTGCGATTCTTTGCCGAATGCGATCGACATCCCACCGCATCCTCGCCGCTCGGTCTTACTCGCGTCGTGCGCGGCCATCGCCGCGGGAGGCTTGCTATTGGCTCGGCAATGCAGGGCCAAGCGTCGGCATGCTCTTTTTCAGCGCGACGTTTATGGCGTCGGCAAAGCGCGTTACTTCTGGCCGACCACGCTCAGGCTGGTGACTGATGAAACGGTATCGCGGCGGGCGCTGCTCAATCCAGCGCGCGATCCAGCGGTGTCGGCGCATCGATCGCCGTCCAGCGCAATCCGGCGGACCGGCCGTCGGCGCGCTGGGATATCGGCTTTAACCGGGCCGTCGCTCGAAGCTTCCCGGAAATTCATGCCAGTACCGACATCAAGATGGTCGATACGAAGTACGATTTCGTCGACAAGAATAAGTTTGCAGATGCCGAGGCTCACCGACGCTCAAAGCGCAGCTTGCGGACCTCGAAACTAAACCAAGCAACATGCGGCTGGCAAGATCTCCATGCTGCGGTGATCATGTGCGCTGTTACCTGCTGTTGATCGGCTACTTTCGTTCTCGCGGCGGTTACCAGGCGGAGGTCACCTCACCAGCCACGCCGGTGGACGAGAATTCACCGGCGGCGCTCGGTTCCAGTGAAAAGAGCCGCCGTCTCAACCAGGTCATTGGCAGCGGTATTGTGCGCGAGCAGGCAAGTCGGCCGGCCTCAACGAGGCAAGCCTGACCGTTATGCAGCGTCTAGAAGTGTGCCGACGCGAAGAGTTGGATTCGACCGGCACAGCTGTTTGTGATTTGAATGAGCAAATTGCGCGTGTCGGCGATGAGCGTGAATGCTTATCAGGGCATTGATAGCCCGACAGGCGTCCGCGGGAATAGTCGTCGACGACGGTTTATTTCAGGTATGCCAGCCGCGGCACAAAATGGCAGACTCAGCAAATCGAGCGGCGCGGTCGGGGCGGCTTCCTCCGATTCCACACCGCGAATTAACCGCTCGTGCGGTCGATCTGCTGCAAGTAATACTGTGGGCTGATCTTTCGCGATCCGCGGAAATAAACTCAAAGTGCGAACGTGCCGGCGTACGAATGTCACGCTTGCCTGCCGCGTTCGTGGCGGCTCTGCAGAGTATCGTTGACCGAAAATGGCTTCCGGCTGGCCACGTACGTCGTCGCGCCCCGGATGGGCGGAAATTCGTGGGCCGCCGCCGCAACATCCAGCTCCGCGTGATAATCGTGGAACGTGCGTAGCTCAGCGGCGCTCAGTAACCGATGAATCGTCTGACGCCGGCACATCTTGGTGCGCCCACCAGCACAGAAGCCACGCAGGCCGACGGTCTCACATTCGCTGGCTGGGACAGCGGAGCTGCTCCGTAAGTGAATGCCGGAATGACGGCCGACTCAATGCGGTTGTTTCCCAGGCGGTGAAAAATTATTACCCAAAGGTCGCGGCGTTCGTCAAGTGCAAAGCGGTTGAATGGGCAACATGCTGATCGATAACCGGCCGTTTTCACCAGCCCGTCCACGACTGGCGACGGCAACGACTCGCAAATAATGCCGCGTCGGGCAGCTTCACCAGCAAAGCTGCCCGCTGCTCGACCAGCGTTGCTCGGCCTCGCGCTTTGGCCATGCAGATCCTGCTCGCCAGTAGACCGTTGAATATTCCCGACCGCAGTTGCGTCCTTGGCCTGAAATCCGGCAAAGCGCAGTAGGTTTTTCGGCGAAACGCCGCCGTGGAGCCGAATTCGCCAACATCGACGCGACGATTTTAACAATACGTATTG
>ERZ1370068.1780-contig-11721_pt1 | contig 65740 bp, 88 predicted proteins | sample MGYA00561227_ERZ1370068 | MGnify/ENA primary metagenome ERZ1370068 (study PRJEB38410, sample SAMEA6850437) | metagenome | study: Metagenomic assessment of the ecological functions of the soil: analysis of the soil microbiota associated with the... | reverse complement strand
TTACTTCGTTCGGTGCGTATTGCTCAACCAGTGCGCGTCCCCTCTACCGGATCCGCACATGAAGCGCTCAAAAGCGGGCCAAGCGCATCGACACGTTTGTGGCGATGCTCAGCGGCAAAGATCACCCCTGACGCCGACACGCAGGAGGAGGCGCACCGGTGGCCACCGTCAGCGTCCGCTACATCGTCAACGATGTGGACGCCGCGATCGACTTCTACTGCCAGCACCTCGGCTTCCGCGAGGAGATGCACCCGGCACCGACCTTCGCCATACTGTCGCGCGGCGATCTGCGCGCTGCTGCTCAGCGCGCCATCCGGGCTCGGCGGTGGCGGCCAGGGCGATGCCCGACGGCACCAAGCCCGAGCCCGGAGGCTGGAACCGCATCTCCCTCGAGGTCACCGGGCTTCCGGCGATGATCGAGACGCTGCGCGAAGTCGGGCGTCCATTTCCGGAACGACCTCGTGACCGGCGATCGGCGGGAACCAGATCCTGCTGGACGACCCGTCGGGCAACCGGTCGAGTTGTTCGAACCACGCGCCCAGTAAGGCGAGGCGGCCGGGCTCAGGCTAGGTCGCGGCGGCGCAGGGCGGCCGAGGCCGACCGCGGTCAGGGCCACCGCGACGCGCACGTCAGCCAGAGCAGCGGCGTGGCCGGTGAACGCCCCGCCCGGCAGCTTCGGCACGTGGCTGAACGGGAGATATGGTCGGTGACCCACCTGCTCAGGTTCAGGACCGAGCCGAGCTCGGTGAGCACCAGGAAGGCGACCAGCGGCCCCCAGGCCGCGGCGCGCCAGCCGCGGCACCAGGCCGGAACAGCGCGACCGCGGTCCCGGCCAGCAGCCACACTGGTTAGCGGCTGTACCAGCGCGGCGCCCAGCAGCTGTCGCAGGCGCTTGCCCATATCGCCGGTGTGCGCCCCGTAGACCAGGCCGGTGGTCAGGCCGACCAGCAGGAGCAACACGACCGGCCCGGCCACCGCGAACACCAGATGGCTCCACGCCCACCGGATCCGGCCCACGGCGGCGGCGAGCACCGGCTCGGCCCGCTGGCCGGACTCCTCGCCGCGCAGCCGCAGCGCGCGCCGTGACGGCATAGACGGCGGCGGCCACCCCCATGAAGCCCATCATGGCAGCGAGGAGCGCGTTGACCAGCCCGGTCTGGCCGCCGCAGCTTGACGAACAGCTCCCTGGCGGCCGCGTTGTTGCCGACCCAGCGGCCCGATCCCGGTGGCGAGTCCCCCGATGACCAGGCCGTACCACGGCGAAGCCGGCCGTCCATGCCAGCAGCGTGCCGCGCTGCAGCCGCCAGGCCAGCCCCAGCGGGCCGTCAGGCTCGCCCCGGCCACCGAGGCCCAGGCCGCACTCGGCAGCAGGCCGGTGCCCAGGTCCACGGCGCCCGGCGGCAGGAGCATACGCGACGGCCGTCACCGCGATCGTGAACAGCACCGGGATCGCCAGCACCCACCAGTGGAGCGGGCCGAACGGCCGCAGCTGCTGGCTCCACCCGATCGGCGAGGAGCCAGGAGAGGCTGGCGGCCCAGCTGCCGGGCTGACGCCGCGTCGCCCACCGCCCGCAGCAGGTAGGCCAGCGCGATGCACGCTGGTCACGATGCCGATGGTCAGCCGCCTGCTTCCCGGCGAGCTGGGCCGCCACCGCGGTGATCGCCGCGAGGACACAGCCGCAGCGGCGGCCATCCCGAGCCCAGACGCCAGCGAGTCACCCCAGGGCAGCCCCGGTACCGCCGGGCCGACCGCCACCCAGCAGCGCCACGACCAGATTGGCCAGCAACGCGGTCAGCAGCCCCGACGTCAGCGCGGCGAGCCGACCCACCGCACCCGCGCCCACGAGCTCGAGCCGCCCCGCGTCCTCGTCCCCCTCGGTGTGCCTGACCACGATGAACATGCTCATCACCGCGACGGCCACGACGCCGAAGACGCACCGGTTTCCAGGTGGCCAGCCCGCCCAGGGTGTGCAGATCGCCCGCTGGCCCGTAGATCGCGCGGGTGACCCGGTCGGCGCCCGCGCCCCTCCGCGAACGCGCGCCTGCAGGGACGCGGCCGTGGGATGAGAGCTTCTTCGTGCTGACCACGCTGACGTAGGCGAACGCCGCCAGGACGTAGACCCGGGACACGATCATGATCCGGATCCCGGCTGCAGCGCCAGCCGGGTCAGGATGCCCGTGCCGATCAGCTCCGCATGCCAAGCCGGTGCCAGGTACGTAAGCCTCGCCGGCGGCCTGGCTGGTCGCGACGCGCCTCCTCCGGCCCGTAGTGCATGAGGAACAGCTCCTCCAAGCGTCGGCGGCTGGCTGACCAGGCTGCGCACCCCGGCGGCGGTCAGCACGGCGCAGCACCTCATCCAGCGCGTCGCTGTCCACCTGGCAGCGGACCCGGTCGCCGGTGACGTCAGGTCGTGCACGCCAGCCGCAGGTGGCCAGATCCGGCGGCGGGCCAGCCAGCTCGGCGTCGATGGAGGTGCGGGTCAGGTGGCGCAGGTCGGCGAGCGCTCCGCTCTCGACCGTCCAGCCGCGCGGATGATCGTCACCCGGTCACAGAGCGCCTCGACCTCGGCTCAGGATGTGGCTGGACAGCAGCACGGTGGTTCCGTCCTGCCGCAGACCTCGATCGCACTCCCGGAAGGCGGCCTCCATCAGCGGGTCGAGGCCCGACGTCGGCTCGTCCAGGATGAGCAGCTCGGCGCCGGACGCGAGCGCCGCGATCAGCGCGACCTTCTGCCGGTTGCCCCTTGGAGTAGGCGCGGGCTTCTTGCGGGTCGGGTCGAGGTCGAACCGCTTCAGGAGCAGGTCTCGGCGCCGCGCTGGTCGAGCCCGCCGCGCAGTCAAGCCGAGCAGGTCGATCACCTCGCCGCCGGACAGGTTCGGCCACAGCGTGACGTCGCCGGGCACGTGGGCGATCCGCCGGTGCAGGGCGGTCGCGCGTCCCGCCACGGGTCGCCGCCGAGCAGGCCGCGCGGTCACCGGCGTCGGCGCGCAGCAGGCCGAGCAGGGATCCGCAGGGTCGTCGTCTTCTTAAGCCGCCGTTCGGCCCCAGGAAGCCGTGCACCTCACCGCGGGCCACGGTCAGGGTCGAGGCACGTCAGCGCGCGCGTCTGGCCGAAGTTCTTGACCGGGTAGGCCACTTCGATTGCCGCAGTCATGGTTCATACCATACACTAGGTTCAGAAAATCATGAAGTTCAGAACGAACCTTGTCCTCCGCCGCCTGCCGGACCGGGCACCGCGGCCGGCGGGCGCGGGCTGGCAGCCGCGACAGGCGTGCCGGGCGAAAGAGCCGACGGTAACATCGCCAGGGCAGAAGCAGAGGGCGAAAGAAGCGACCACTCACGTGACGACACGCAGTCAGTGAGACGCGCGACTGAGCGAGGCGGTTCAGCCGCGTTCATCGAGGCGGTTCGCCTCCCTGTCTCGTGGAGGCGGGCGTCCGCCGATGCCTGCCCGGGTGCTTCTCCGCCCTGCTGGTCACCGACTCCAGAGCCGCCTGACGGCCGCCTGCGGGCTCACCGAGCTGCTCGGGACCAGCCCGGCCGCGATCTCGGCGCCGTGCGCTACTGGAGACACGTCGGCGCATGATCGGCCCCGCCAGCGCGGCGCCGGGCAGCTGGCGACGATGTGCCTGCTGCGCAACGACCCTCTGGTATGAGATCTCCGCAGCCGGGACCAGCTGCTCGCTTACTGACCAGAGCGCCGCCGGGACGGGGCCAGGATCTGGACCCCGAGACCCCGTAGCCAGCGTCTCGCCATTTCGTAACTTCATCGTCTTCCTCCGGCAGGAGCTGCCCGCCCTGCTGGAGCGCTGGCGGGCCCGCAAGGCGATCGCGGCCTGACCGGCCGCACGGCCACTCCCGCCGGGCCGCCCGCCCGGTCATGCCCCACCGCTAGCGCCATCCGTTCTCTCAGGTCCCTGCCATCCCCGGCGCACTCTGCGCGTTGCGTCCGGTTCTTGCTGCCAGCCCACGGTGCCTCCTCACGGATCTCGGTCGCGATCGCGCCACGTTTGCGTCCGGATCCGGGTGGCGAAAATCAAGCGAAGGAGTCGGGCACCGGCACCCTGCCTTGCTGCAGTTCCCCGTTGACAGTGGGAGATGTGCAGGCCACGTGACGCAATCTCAGCTTCGGCTTTCTCCCGGCTGATTCCGGGCCCGGGTGGTAAGCGGAGAATCTGGGGGTGACCAGATCCCGCCCGGCCGCTACCGCGCCGAGCCACACCGCCTGGACGCGGAGCCTCCAGGCTTCGCTGCGCCGGTTCCTGCGGACCCAGACTGGCAGCGCCGCGGTGCTGCTCGGCGCGACGATCGCCGGCTGGTGTGGGCGGGCGGAACCCGCCTGTTACTGAGCGCCGTCGTGGCACCCGGCTGTCCATCCGCCTCGGCGGCGCTGGGCATGTCACGGGACCTGCACGGCTGCAGGTGAACAGCGGCCTGATGACCTTCTTCTTCTTCGTGATCGGGCTGGAGGCACGCCGCGAGTTCGACCTGGGCGAGCTGCGCGAGCGCCGCCGCCTGAGCCGTGCCGGTGCTGGCCGAGGCCTCGGCGGGATGATCGTTGCCGATCGCCATCTTCTCGGCCTTCAACGCGGGCCGGGCGTCGGCGTACGGCTGGGGCACGGCCATGTCCACCGACACCGCGTTCGCGCTCGGGATCGCTCGCGCACTGGTCGGTAGGCGGGCCGCCGGACCGGATGCGGACCTTACCTGCTCACGTTCGCCGTCGGTGGACGACCTGGCCGCGCTCGCGATCATCGCGATCTTCTACAGCACCACGACATCTCGGCTGCCCGACCTGCTGGCCGGGCTGGCGACGTTCGCCGTGGTGTTCGCTGGCCAGGCGCTCGGTGTCCGGCAGGGCGTGGTGTACCTGGTGCTGGGGCTGGTGGCGTGGGCGGCGTTCCTGCGCTCGCGGCGTCGATCCGGTGGTGGTCGGCCTGGTGATGGGGCCTGTTCGACGCAGGCGTACCCGGCCGCGCGCAGCGACCTGGAACTCGCCACCGAACAGTTCCGGCTGTTCACGCGAGCAGCCGACGCCGGAGCTGGCCGGGTGGCCAGCATCAGCCTGTCGACGTCGATCTCGCCGAACGAGCGGCTGCAGCAGCGTCTTCCACCCGTGGACGAAGCTACGTCATCGTGCCGCTGTTCGCGCTGGCCAACGCCGGGCGTGGAGATCAGCGGCCCGTTTCTCGCCCGCGCGTTCACCTCGCCGGTCACGCTCGGCATCCTGGCCGGGTACGTGGTCGGCAAAGCCGGTCGGGCATCACGGGCACGTCGTTCCTCGTCACCAAGATCAGCAGACGTGGGCTCCGCGGCCCGTGTACGCTCAGGCCGTCGGTCATCGGCGCAGGCACGATCGCATAGCGTCAGGTTCACCGTCTCGCCTGCTCATCGCCGCGCTCAGCCACTCCACTCGGCGGCTGGCCGAGGCCAAGGTCAGGGTGCTGACCACAGCGGCTGGCTGCCGCGCCGGCTCACCGCGGCCGTGTTCCAGGCTGACCGGGCTGCTCGAAGCGGGCCACGCGCCCGCGCCGCGCAGCGCGGCCGCAGGTGATCACGTCGAGCCTCGCGCGCCGGTAGACCCGCACCGTGACCACATCCGCGGGCCGATGGGCGCTCCGGTCACCGTCGGTCAGTACGGCGACTTCGAGTGCCTGTCCTGCGGCCGGGCCGAGCCGTCCGTCCGGGAGAGCGCTGGCAAAGCTTCGGGGACATCGCGCACGTCGTGGCGTCACCTCCGCTGACCGACGTCCACCGGCACGCCCAGCTCGCCGCCGAGGCGCGTCGAGGCCGCGGCGCGCAGGACGCCTTCTGGGAGATGCACGACCTGCTGCTGGACCACCCAGGACGCGCTGCGACTGATGGACCTGGTCAGCTACGCCGAGCGAGATCGGCCTGGACCGGGACCGGTTCGCCGCTGACCTGCGCGAGGCGCCTAGGCCGCAGGCGGGTCGCCGAGGACGTGGATCGCGGCCGACCTGTCCGGCCCGGTGTCCGACACGCCGACGCTTCTTCATCAACGGCCAGCGCGCACTACGGCGCCTACGACATCCGCCGCACTCTCAGCGCCGTAAGGCAGCCGGGCGCGAGCGCGCGATCTCCGCCTGGGTCCCCTCGCCGCGGCAGCCCGCTCGCGCCTCGCCGGCCGAGAAGTGACGGCCCGGGTACCGTTGGCGCACGGTTCTCGCTGCGAGCGGGGATGGATGACCGCCCTCGCTGGTTACTACCACGTGAGATGGCTGACGGCGTAGGAGGCTGTGATCGCTGGTGCGCGGATGCGGGGGATCTCTACGAGGTGGGCCCCGGCGCGCGGAACTGGACCGGAGCAGTCCTGCTCCACTACCTGGACGGGTTCATCGACGCTGGTGCGGTGAGTGGCTGCTCTCCGCGCACCTGCTGGGCAGCCTGGAGCACAAGGCGGTGGCGACGTTCGACGCGGACCGCCTGATCGACTACCGGTCCCGCCGCCGCCGATGACGTTCGACAAGGACCACTGGGAGTCGTACGAGGCGCCGGAGACTGGCCATTCACCGTCGCGCACGACGCGGCGGGAACGCCTTCCTGCTGCTGACCGGGCCCGAGCCGATCATGAGTGGGAGCGATTCGCCACCGCCGTGCGGTCGGTGACCACCGGCTGGGCGCCGAGCTGGCCGCTGGGGTTCCACGGCATCCCGATGGGTGTCCGCACACCCGCCCGCTCAGCCGTGACCGCCCACGGGACCAGGCCCGAAGCTGAGTCGCCGGCTCCCGGCCGATCGTGGACCGAGCTGCAGGTGCCGGGAGCGTGGCCTCGCTGCTGGAGTTCCGCCTCGGCGAGCAGGACCGGGCCGCCGTCGGTTTCGCCGTCCACGTCCCGCACTACTCGGCGCAGGCCGCCTACCCGGCGGCCGCCGGTGACCCTGCTGGAATCGGTGACCCGGGCGACCGGCCTGGTCGCTGCCGGACGAGGCGCTGCGGGAGGCGGCGCGCCGGACCGACGAGGAGATCGGCCGCCAGGTGGAGGCATCCGAGGAGATCGCGGAGCTGGTCAGGCCCTGGAGCGGCAGTACGACGCCTTCGTCGACGCCGCCGACCGGGAGGGCCTGCTCGCCGACGAGGCGGCGAACATGCCGACCGCCGAGCGAACTCGGGGCGCAGTTCGAGCGGTTCCTGGCCGAGCAGCAGGGGCCGCACCGACTCGCCCGATGCGTGACACCGGGCACCGCGCCCACCCGGCCGGGCATATCGTGGCCAGCATGCTCTTTCCCACCTCGCTCGTCGGCAGCTACCCGCAGCCCGACTGGCTGATCGACCGGGAACGCCTCCGGCACCGGTTCCCGCCCCGGGTCCGGGCCGCGAGCTGTGGCAGGTCGAGCCGGCGTACCTGGCCGAGGCGCAGGACGACGCGACGCCTGCTCGCCATCCGGGCACAGGAGCAGGCGGGCCTCGACATCGTCACCGACGGCGAGATGCGCCGGGAGAGCTACTCCAACCGGTTCGCCACCGCGCTGGACGGCGTGGACATCGACAATCCCGGCACCGCGCTCGACCGCAGCGGGCACCCGAACCCGGTGCCGCGGGTGACCGGGCCGATCCGGCGGCGGCACCCGGTCGAGGTCGAGGACCTGGCGTTCCTGCGCGCGAACACCGAGCCAGACCGTCAAGATCACCGTGCCCGGCCCGTTCACCATGGCGCAGCAGGCGCAGAACGACTACTACGCCAGCACCGAGGATCTCGCGTTCTGGGCTACGCCGAGGCGGTCAACGAGGAGGTCAGGGACCTGTTCGCGGCCGGCGCCGACATCGTCCAGCTCGACGAGCCCTACCTGCAGGCCCGCCCGGAGACGGCGCGCGCGTTACGGGGTGAAGGTGCATCAACCGGGCGCTGGCGGGCGTCGACCGGCACCACCGCGGTGCACCTGTGCTTCGGCTACGCGGCGATCATCCACGACCGCCCGTCGGGCTACTCGTTCCTGCCCGAGCTGGCCGCCGCCGGACTGCGACCAGGTGTCGATCGAGACGGCCCAGTCCGGCCTGGACTGCTCGGTGCTCGGCGACGCTGGACGGACAAGACGATCATCCTGGGCGTGCTCAACCTCGGCGACGACGACGGTGGAGGACGCGCAGACAGGTGGCGGCCCGGGTGCGCCGGGCGCTGCCGTACGTGCCCGCCGAGCGCGATCGTGCTCGCGCCGGACTGCGGGATGAAGTACCTCCCCGCGACTCGGCATTCGGCAAGCTGGCCGCCATGACCGCGGCGGCGGCCCTGCTGCGCAGCGGGCGCAAGCTCGCCGGCCAGGGGTCAGGCGCAGTGCCGCTGCAGCGCGGTCAGTCGCGGCCGCGAGCACGGCCAGCGGCAGGCTTACCAGCGCCGACGACAGGACAAGGTGGCTGAGGTGGTCGGGCCGGCGACTGAGCCGTCGGCGAGGCCAGACCCGTTGACGGCGACGCCGAATCGGACGGCGTCGGCGTGGGCAGATCCGATGGTGGCGGGCGTCCGGCAGAGACCGACGGAGTCGGCGACGAGAGGTGACGGCGACGGCGGACTGGAACGGAACCAGGCCAGCTGGAACCGAGAGCCGGGCACGGAACCGGAGCCGGGGCTGGAACCGGAGCCGGACGGCGGCCAGGATCGGGCGATGAGGCCGAGAGTCGGCGCTGTGGCCGAATCCACGGAAGGTTGGAGCCGAATACCGGGGCGAGGTGCGGGCGCAGGGGCCTTCTACCTGTCGACCTCGGGCATGACCGATTCCGCGACGGCGCCGCGGACGGCGTCGGCCGCCCGCCGCGCGCGGCAGGATCACCGCCCATGCGGCAAGCACAGCAAGCGCCGAATACCTGGCCCGCCGCGGCGAACACGGCCAGCGCCGCGACCCGGCGGCCACGGCCTGGGCCTTCCGCGCCGGTGATCGGCGCTGCGGCGGGTCGAGTGGCTCAGAAACCGGTGACCAGAACGGCCCGGCCCGGTGGATCACCCCGCCCGGTAGGCCGGCGCGGCCGGGCCCATGTCGTCGATCAGGCGGAACAGGCTGGTCGCGCAGCCCGGGCTGGGGGCAGCGCCACCAGGGCAGCATGCTGAGCAGCATCGCCGAGGTTCAGCTCGTGCGCCTGCGGTCGTCGCGGTTGTCGCAGTGCTCGATGTGCCCGGTTGACCCGCGCGAGCAGCACGTTCAGCTGCCGTCCCAGCGGGACGGCGCGGCTGTCAGCTCCGGGCAGGACTCCCGCCCGGTGCGGGCGATGAGCAGCGCCCCAGCGACGCCTCGAACCGCGCCCGGGCCCGCGACACCAGGGCCTCCGCCTGGCTCACGCTCACACCGAGGACGTCGGCGAGATCCTGCCCGCCATCGAGCTGGTGCCGCAGGTTCAGCTCGATGATCTCCCGGTCGCGGGGCCGAGCCCGGCGAGCGCCGCGCCATCGCGCGCGCGAGTTGCGGCCCGCTCGGCGTCCGCAGCCAGGTCAACCGTGTCATCGGTCAGCTCGTCCCGCCGCGTCCGGCCGGGCGGCCAGGGCCGCAGGACCGCAGGCGGTGCACGGCATTCGTTTCGGGCGACGGCATAGAGCCGGGCCGCAGTGAGCCGGGATCGGGAAGCCCGTCCAGCTCGGCGGCGGCGATGATGAACGTGTCCTGGACCGCGTCGTCGGCGTCGGCTGGCTCGCCGAGCAGGCTGCGGCAGTACGAGCATTGCAGAGCGGGAGCATACCGGTCATAGACGGGCAGGCCAGCCCGTCCGCCCGGCACGCTCGGCGATAGGCGCCACCATCTCTGTGCCATCCGCCATGCGCCTACGGTAAGCCCCGGCGCCGCTTTGCGGAAAGATTAACCGCACAAATTGGTCCTGCAGCGGTCGGCGAGCCGGTGGGTAATGGGCGATGACGGCCTGAGTGCCGGGATCTCGGGGCCAGGTGGCTCGAACAGCGCGCGCCTGGGCCAGGTGGACAGCCGGGGACACGGGCCTATCGCCAGGGTGTCTTCCCGCCGGGCCCGTATCCCGGCATGCTGGGCTACGGTGGCTTTCAGGGAGCGGGCTGCTGTCGGGACGCGTGGGCAGGGGATCGTCGGCGAGGTGCTCGCCGCCCTCGCCACGCCGGAAGGAAGAGGCCAACCCCTATCCCCTCTACCAGCGGCTAAGGGCCATCGGGCCGACCGCGACCGCGCCGGACGGGACGCTGGCCGTCACCGGCTACCGGGGATGCTCGATGCTGCTGCGCGACCACCGGCTGCACAAGACGCCGGAGCGGCGGCTGGCCGCCTCCGGCTACCCGCAATGGCAGGACCGAGCTTAGGCCTTTGCGGCTGATGTTCAGCAGCGTCGTGATGCTCAACCGCTTAGCCGGCACACCCGGCTGCGCCGCCTGGTCGCCGCCTCCTTCACGGCGCGCCGGGTGGCCGGGCCCGCCCGGCGGTGGAGCGGATCGTGGCCGACGCCTGTGAGCAGATCGCCGGGGACAGCGACTTCGTCACCGGGTTCAGCGGTCCCGCTGCCGGTCACCGTCATCCGGGAACTCCTCGGCATCCCGGCCGCCGACCGGCCGATGTTCGCCGATCTGGCCCGGGACTGGAGCGCGGTGCTGGAGGTGCTCAGCCCGCCGCGGTGGACCGGGCGTGACGCCGCCGCCACCGTCATCGCCGATTACCTGTCCGACCTGGCCGCGCAGCTGCGCGAGCATCCCGCCGACGACCTCGTCTCGGCGATGGCGGCCGCGGACGGCGGGGACAAGCTGACCGCTGACGAGGTGGTGACGATGGCGGCGCTGCTGCTCAAGGGCCGGTTCCGAGACCACCGCCGGGCTGCTGTCCAACGGACCTGGTCGCGCTGCTCGCCCACCTGACCAGGCCGCCCGGCTGCGCGCCGAGCCGTTGCTGGCCATCCCGGCGGTCGAGGAGCTGCTGCGTTACGACTCGCCGGTGCAGGTGCTGTCCGGCTGCCTGCGCTCCGATGATCTCACCATCGCCGGGTTCGACCTTTCCGACGGCCAGCGGGTGCTCGCCATGCTCGGCGCGGCCAACCGGGACGCCGCGGTCTTCTCCGATCCGGACCGGCTCATCCTGGACCGGGCGCAGCAGGCGCCGCTGTCATTCGGCGGCGGATCCACTACTGCCTGGGCGCGCCGCTCGCCCGGCTGGAGGCGCAGGTCGCCTTGCCCGCGCTGCTGGCCCGGTTCCCGCGGCTGGCGCTGGCTATACGAACCGGTCAGCCGCGAAACGGCCGCGGTGCACGCCCGCGCCAGCCTCCCCATCACCGCCCGCTGAGGCGCCGCCGCCGAACACGGCCGCCGGGCCGTGATCAGCGGCCGACGGCGGCTGCACTGCCTGGTGGCTGCCGCCGTCGTCTCGCGCGTACCAGCTCGGCCAGGCGAGGTAAGCGCGGCACGCCCGTCAGCATCCCGTCCGGGAGGCTGAGCGCGGGCACCATGCCTTCCGCGCCCGACCGCCACCCGTCCCGCCACCGCCGGATCCGCTCGTGCCCCTCGGCGGTCAGGGGCCCCCATCCGGGGCTGATCGTGCACCCGGACAGGCGCGGGAGCGTGCCGGGCGCGGCGCGGCCATGGATCCGGGACGGCAGGTCCGGGGCGGCCAGCTGCTCGCTGCGCGTCCCGGCCGGGTACATCAGGCGCGCAGACCAGCTGCCGCACCCGGCGGGGCTGCTGGAGGTGCCGCCGGTTACCAGCCAGATCTCGGAGAACAGGCTGCGCCGCAGGTCATCCTGCACGCCGTCGGTGACCGCCTCGGCGTAGGCCGCGACCGCGGCGCCCGTGTTGCTGATCAGCGACGGGGCGGCGCCCGGCGCCTGCTCGTCCTCCTCGGCGAGCAGCGCGAGCTCGGTGAGCTCGCCCTGCCAGCGTTCCGGGTCGAGGCTGCTCGGTGTGCCGGTGCGCGCGAGGGCGGGATCATGCTCGACCGCGCGCCACTCCACCTCGGCCTCGCTCTAACCGGGCCAGCTCGTCCACCCGCTGGCTGGCCAGGTAGGAGTAGGGGCAGTTGAAGTCGCCGTAAACGATCAGGTGCATCCGGGCCTCCCGGAGGAGCGGGCAGCGGGAAACGTCCATGCGGCGGAACCGTCGCGTGCCGGGGCGGGAGCGGGTGGCCGGTGCTCTCCCGGTCCCGCCGTGGGGCTGGCACTGTGGCCCTCATCATAGATGGCCGAGGGTATGAATGGCCCGCGGAAAAGGCAAAGGACGGTTCCTGACCACGGGTATCCCGGCGCTACCGGGCGTGGACTCACGTGCGCCCCGTTCACGATCGTGAGGTCGACCTGCGCGAGCGCGATCTCCTCGACGGGGTGGGCGAACAGGTTCCGGTCCAGCACGACGAGATCGGCCTGCTGCCGACCTCGATCGAGCCGGTCTCGAGCTCGGCGTGGTTGACGGTAGGCGGAGCCGATGGTGAAGGCCGCGAGCGCGGCCGCGAGGTCGATCCGCTCGGACTGGCAGGAACGGCTCCTCTTCCCCGGTGCCGCCGTACGGGTAGCCGGGCGGGACCGTCCGGTTCACCGCGGTGTGCATCTCCCACAGCGGGTTCGCGCTCGACACCGGCCAGTCACTGCCGAAGCACAACTGGCGCGCCGGAGCGCGACAGGCTGCCGAACGGGTACTGCCAGTCAGCCCGCTCCGGGCCGAGGAAGGGCAGCGTGAGCTCGGTCATCTGCGGCTCATAGCAGGCCCACAGCGGCTGGCAGTTGGCGATCACCGACAGCGCCCGGAACCGGGGCAGGTCATCCGGGTGGACCACCTGCAGGTGGGAGACATGGTGCCGCCCGTGGCCGGGCCCGTTCGCGGCGCGGGCGGCCTCCACCGCGTCGAGCGCCTCCCGGACCGCGCGGTCCCCGATGGCGTGGAAGTGCACCTGGAACCCGCGGGCGTCGATGGCGGTGACCGCGGCCTTCAGCTCCTGCGGGTCGAAATAGCTGGCAGCCAGCGCCCGCGTCGCCGTGGCCGTGGGCGTCGAGGTAGGGAGCCAGCATGGAGGCCGTGAAGTTCTCGCAGACCCCGTCCTGCATGATCTTCACGCTGGTCGCGCGGAAGCTGCCGGGCCGGGCGGCCGGCCTGGGCGGCCGGGCCGGCGGTCAGCGAGCCGTCGAGCTGCCCGGTCCCGGTCCCGCGCTGCCACCAGAGCGCCCCCACCACCCGGGCCGTGAGCAGGCCGGCGCCGCTCGGCCTCCAGGTAGGCCTCGAAGCAGTCGGGGACCACCGCGTAATCCCCGACGATCGCCTCCTGCCAGCCGGTGATGCCCAGCGCATGCAGGTAGCGCTGGGCCTCGCCGATGCCGGCCACCTGCTCGTCCAGGCCGGGGCGGGGCACGACCCGCTCGACCAGGCCCATCGCGCCCTCCTGCAGGGTGCCCGACGGCTCGCCGCCGGCATGTCGCGCTCGATCCGCCCGTCGGCCGGGTCCGGGGTGCTCGCGCCGACCCCGGCCAGGGCGAGCGCGCGGGAGTTCACCCACGCCGCGTGGAGGTCGCGGTTGGCCAGGAATACCGGGCGGTCGGGGACGACCCGGTCGAGATCCTCCCGGCCGGGTACCCGCCGGGGAACACGTCCATCGACCAGCCGCCGCCGGTGATCCAGGCGGCGGCCGGGTTGCGCTCCGCGTAGCCGCGCACGGCGGCCAGGTAGTCGCCGAGGCTGTGCGCCTCGGACAGGTCGCACCGGATCCGCCCCAGCCCACCGGCCGAGGCGTGGATGTGGGAGTCGATGAACCCGGGCACCAGCATCCGGCCCTGCCAGGCCGATGACCTCGGTGTGCGGCCCAATGTAGCGCGGACACCTCAGCGTCGGTGCCCACCGCCACGATCCGCCCGCCCGCCACGGCAACGGCGCTCGCCCAGGACCGTGCGGCGTCCACCAGGTAGACGTGCCCTCCCGTGAGCACCAGATCCGCCGGGTTCCGGCCCATCGCGCCCTCCTGCCTCGCGCCGTCGCCGCCCGGCGCCCACTGTGCCCCATCGGGCCCGTGCACAGCCAGGCAGCCGGCCCGCACTAGCGAGCGCGAGGCAGCCAGCGACGTCCGATGAGGGTGGGCCCCACTTATCACGGATCTTGGCCAAACGCCCGGTTCGCTCTGGTTTCGCGTGACGGAATCCGTGATCAGAGCCGGCCAGCGCCGGGCAGCGGCGCGGCGGCGCGGCGGCTAGCGCAGGGCCAGGACGATCGCGGTGGATACGAGGGCGACGCCGCCCGACGGCGATGGCCCCGCCCAGGACCTGGGCGGCGTGGAGCACCACGAACCCGTCCGAGCAGATCGCCAGGACCTGGTTCGAGCAGACCGTGACGTCCCTGGCCCGCGCCGAAGAACATCCCTCCGCCGATCACCGCGAGGGCCAGGCTAGGCGATCAGGAACAGGAGCGCGGCCGCAGCTCCCGCTGCGAGTCCCCGGAGACCTGCGGCAGCGAGGCCACGGACCCCGCCGAGGTCACCGACGCCGCCGCAGCATGTGTGGCCGCATAGCCGGGGCCGCTCGGCTGACTGGCCTCGACCGGGAACGCGGGGGCGTGAGCGTCTGCGACCCCCGGACGGGCAGCGCGGGGCGGTGCAAGCGCAGGCGATGGGATTAAGGGCGCTTCGGTGCGGGCGGCCTCCTGCGGATCCGCCGTGATCACTGCGTAAAGGAACATCAGCAGCAGCAGCGTCAGGGCCAGTACCCCGAAGAACACACCGCTCTCGGCAACGTTTGCATGGATCATCGGCCGTCTCCCGCTCCGTTCGACCCGCCGCAGCGTAGCAGTTGGTAACGCTGCGCATGCTGGCATTAGCTGAACGCCTAGCCATTGCCGCAGGTCGCCCGCTGCCGGGGCGTCCGGCTCTGGAGCGGCAACGGTCGCGCTTACCATCACCGGAGCCTGCCTGGCCCGCCTCGGCCGACCCGCCACCGTTGCTGTCTAGTCGCCCAGCTCCCGTGCGGCGGCGGTCGACGTAATCCTGCAGCTCGGCGCGAACCGCCTCGTCCATGGGTGGCGGCTCGTACTCGTCTAGCGTCCGCTGCGTAGATCTCCCCGGCCCGGGCGGCCGTGTCCTTGCCGCCCTGCTTCAGCCAGCGCTCGTAGTTGGCGGTCGAGGACAGCAGCGGCCGGTAGAAGCATTCCCGGAACCGCTCCATGGTGTGCGCGGCGCCCAGGAAGTGACCCCCATGGCCGACCTCCTCGTGCGCGCCGAACGCGAGCGAGGCCTCGTCGATCTCCAGCGGCGTGAACTCGACCCGCAGCATCCGCAGCAGCTCCACGTCGATGATGAACTTCTCGTAGCAGCTGACCAGGCCGCCCTCCAGCCAGCTCGACCGCGTGCATGACGAAGTTGGTGCCCGCCAGGAACGTGGGCAGCAGCGTCATCAGCGCCTCGTACGCGCACTGCGCGTCCGCGGTCTGGCTGGCGTTCAGGCCGCCGCCGGTCCGGAACGGCAGCCCGTAGTGCCGGGCCAGCTGGCCGGTGCACAGCAGCCCGATCGCCGACTCCGGGTGCCGAGGCTGGCGACCCGGACTGCATGTCGATGTTGGACAGGAACGAGCCGAAGATGACCGGGCAGCCCGGCCGGATGAGCTGGGCCAGCGCGATGCCGGACAGCGCCTCGGCGAGCTGCTGCGTCAGCGCCGCCGGGATGGTCACCGGCGACATGGCGCCCATCAGCAGGAACGGGGTGAGGACGACCGGCTGGTTCGGCCGCGCAGTACTCGAACTGGGCGTCCAGCATCCGGTCGTCCCAGCGCAGCGGCGAGTTGCAGTTGATCAGCGAGATGGTGGCGGGCGTCTGCTCGATCTTCTCGCCCGGCCGCCGAACAGGATCGACGGTCATCGCGATGGTGTCGACGGCGTTCGGGCCGGAGACCACGTTGCCCATGTAGATCTTGTCGGTGACGGTCTGCAGCGCGTAGATCATGTCGAGGTGACGGGAGTCCAGCGGGGCGTCGTTCGGCTCGCAGATCACCCCGCCCGCCGAGTCCAGCTCCGGGAACGACTGCGCCAGCATGGACAGCCGCCGGAAGTCGTCGAGGGTGGCGTCCCGGCGCACGTCGCCCTCGCGGACGAACGGGCAGCCCGTAGACCCCGCTGAACACCATGTGGTCGCCGCCGATGTGCACGCTGTTCGCCGGGTTGCGGGCCTGCACGTCGAACTCGCGCGGCGCCTTGGCCACCTGCTCCAGCACGAACTCGGGGTCGAGCCTGACCACGTCGCCGTCCACCTGCTGCCCGGCCTGGCGGAACAGCTCCACCGCCTCCGGCTTGGCGAACTGGATCCCGATCTCGGAGACGATCCGCCGCCAGCCGCGGTCCAGCACCCCGACCGCGTCGGCGGAGAGGATCTCATACCGCGGCATCGTGTTGGACGAACATCGCCACCCCACTCCATCTCTGGCCTCCCTCGCGGTGCGTCGTGCCGGAGGGCGCGCCAAGCGACAGCATTGTGCTTGGTCGCGCCGGAGGCGCGCCAGCTAGCAGCGCGGGAGGCGGGTCCTCGGCGCCGGGAGCCGCAACGCCGTGTGCGGCGTTCGGCCCGGCGCCTGCGGCTTCCTGCCTGGCCGGAGCGCGCCGGGCTTCTGTCTGGCTGGGTGCCTCCCGGCGTGCGCTTGACCGTCCCTGGGCCCATCCGTAGGATCACATAGTAGAACATGGTTCTGTAATATGGAACTATCAAGCGCTCCGGCGGCAGCGCACAGCCACGGATGCCGCGGCGGAGAGCACAGGCGGGGAAGCACAGTGACCAGTCCCAGCGGCACGCAGGCGGTCGACCGGGCGGCCAGGCTCCTCACCGAGGTCGTGCACTCCCCGGCTCGGTGACCTTCACCGAGCTGGCGGCCACGACCGGCCTGGCCAAGAGCACGACCTCCCGGCTGCTGCTGGCGCTGGAACGCAACGGGCTGGTGCAGCGCGACGACCACGGGCGGTTCCGCCCCGGCGAGGTGTTCGTCAGCTTCGCCTGGCGCGGCGGCGCCGAAGCCGGGCTGGCCGAGCTGGCGCAGCCGTTCCTCGAGCGCCTCGGTGAGCAGAGCGGCGAGACGATCAACCTCGGCGTCGAGCGGGACTGCATGATCGAGCAGATCGCCCAGGTCGACAGCGTGTACGTGATCGGCGTCGGCAACTGGCTGGGACGCCCGGTCCCGCTGCACTGCACCGCGCTGGGCAAGGTGCTGCTCGCCTACGGCGCGGCATCGCTGTCTACCTGAGCCGCCTGGAGCGCCCGACCGAGCGGACCATCACCAGCCGCGCCGAGCTGCAGGCCGACCTCGCGGCGGTCCGGGCGCAGGGGCTACGCCATCACCGACTCCGAGCTGGAGCCGGGGCTGGTGGCGGTGGCCGCCCCGTCCGCCGCGACGGCGGCGCCGTGGTCGCCGCGCTGTCGGTGTCCGGCCCGCCACCCGGCTCACCCCGGCCCAGCTGCTTAGGCCGTGGCGGCCCAGTGCGTGGCGCAGGCCAGCGCGCTGTCCGGCGTCCTCGGCCACCGGCCGAGGAGCCGTCAGCCATCGCTGGAACGCCCGCTGGGCGAGCAAGCACGGAGGCCAGCAAGCGAAGGCAGGTAGCGCGCGTGACACACAGAGGAGCTACTCCGGCAGCTCTACGACGAGACCGCTGGTCGGCAACCGGCTTACCGTGCTCGAGCTGACCAACGAGGGCCTGGCCATGGGGCTGGGCCCGGAGACGCTGCTGTACGAGGCGCTGATCCCGTCGCTCGAGGAGGTCGGCGCCCGGTTCGAGCGCGGCGACTTCTTCGTCCCCGAGATGCTCATCGCGGCGCAGGCGATGGCAGGGCGCGCTCGACATCCTGCGCCCGCTGCTGGCCGAGACCGGCGCGGCGTCGATCGGCACCGTCGTGATGGGCACGGTCAAGGGCGACGTCCACGACATCGGCAAGAACCTCGTCAACATCATGCTCGAGGGCGCCGGGTTCCACGGTCATCGACCTCGGCGTGCAGGTCGCGCCGGAGAAGTTCGTCGACGCAGGTGCGCGAGCACCAGCCCGACATCGTCGGCTTCTCGGCCTTCCTCACCACGACCATGCCGATGTTCAAGGCGAACATCAACGCGCTCGCAGAAGTCGGGCCTGCGCGACCAGGTGATCGTCATGGTCGGCGGCGCGCCGGTCACCCAGGAGTACGCCGACGTCGTCGGCGCCGACGGCTACGCGGCCGACGCGTCGGCGGCCGTGGTCCGGGCCAAGGAACTGATGCAGCGGCGGCGCGCCGCCCTGCCCGCGTAGCGGAGATCGTCGCGATGCAAACCGTCCTGTCGTCGGCCACCCGGGAGACCGTGATCGGCCCGGGCGAGCCGTTCTGCATCATCGGGGAGCGGATCAACCCGACCGGGCGCAAGATCTTCCAGCAGCAGCTGCGGGACGGCGACCTGTCGCGGGTGGAGACCGACGTCGGCGCAGCAGGTGGCGAGCGGCGCCATGGTGCTCGACGTCAACATGGGCGCCCCGCTGGCGGACGAGGCCGAGCTGATGGTCCAGCGCGGTCAAGCTCATCCAGCGCCTCACCGACCTGCCGCTGTGCATCGACTCCTCGATCGATCGAGGTGCTCGACGCCGGGCTCGCCGCCTACGAGGGCAAGGCCCTGGTCAACTCGGTCACCGCCGAGGACGAGCGGCTGGAGGCCATCCTGCCGCTGGTCGCGCGGTACGGCGCGGCGGTCATCGCGCTCCCCAACGACGAGGAGGAGATCCCCGAGGACCCGCGGCGCCGGGTCGAGCTGGCCGCGCAAGGTCATCGACGTGGCGACCGGGAAGTACGGCATCGCCATCGAGGACATCGTGATCGACCCGCTCGCCATGCCGGTCGGGGCGGACACCACGCTCGTGGCTCAAGACGTTCGAGACGATCGCGCTGCTGCGCGAGGAGTTCGGCGTGAACATGACGCTGGGCGCGTCCAACGTCTCGTTCGGCATGCCGGACCGCCACACCATCGGCGCCGCGTTCCTGCCGATGGCGATCTCGGCGTAGCCTGACCAGCGCGATCATGGACGCGCGGTCGCCGCAGATCGTGCGCGCGGTCAAGGCGGCCGACCTGCTGCTCGACCGGGACGCCTGGGGCGCGGCCTGGATCGCCGCCCACCGGGCGCAGCAGGCCCAGGCCCAGCAGGCCGCCACGGCGTGACCAGCGTGCAGGACGCCGGGCTGGACACCGGGGCCACGCCGGACGGACCGGGCGGCCGCGGGTCCGTCGACCTCGTCTTCGAGCCGGCGGCGCGGCGGGTGCGAGTACCGCACGGGCGTCACCATGTTCGACGCCGCCAGCTGGAACGGCATCGCCATCGACTCGACCTGCGGCGGCCACGGCACCTGCAAGAAGTGCAAGGTCAGGTGGCCGAGCGGGTGGCGCCGCCGACCCGCTGGACGCGCGCGCGCCTTCACCCCGGACGAGCTGCGCGGCGGCTGGCGGCTCGCCTGCCGGGCGCTGGCCACCGCCGACGCCGACGGTCGAGGTGCCGCCGCTGGCCACCCGGCCGAAGGCGGCCACCGTCGAGGTCGGCAGGCAGGTGATCCTGCGCCCGGCGGTGCAGAAGCGCTACCTGGAGCTGGCCGAGCCGACCCTGGCCGACCAGGCGACCGACCTCGAACGCGTGCTGGCCGCCATGGACGACCTCGAGCTGCGGGTGGACCTGCCCGTGCTCAAGACGCTCGGCCGGGTGCTGCGCGCGGCCGACTACCAGGTCACCGCGGTGGTCGTGGACGACGTACTGATCGCGGTGGAGCCCGGGGACACCTCGGCCCGGCGGTACGGCATCGCCTACGACCTGGGCACCACCACCGTGGTCGCCACCCTGCTCGACCTGTCCACCGGCACCCCGGTCGCGGTGGACTCGGTGCTCAACGCCCAGCAGCCGTTCGGCGCCGACGTCATCACCCGGATCAGCGCCACCATGCTGGACCCCGGCGCCCTGGACCGGCTGACCGCGCTCGCCCAGCAGACCCTGTCCGAGCTGGCCACCACCGTCTGCGAGCAGGGCGGGGTGGACCCGGCCGAGGTCTACGAGGTGGCCATGGCTAAGCAACGCGACCATGACCCACCTGGCGCTCGGCATCGACCCGGAGCCGCTCGGGGTGGCGCCGTTCATCATGTCCACCCGCCTGTACCCCGAGGTGCTCGCCGCCGACCTGGGCATCGGCGTGCACCCGCGCGCCCGCGCCGTCGTCTTCCCGCGCTTCGGCGCCTACGTCGGCGGCGACATCACCGCGGGCCTGCTCGCCTCGGGCATGGACCGCGACTCGCGCACCCGGCTGTTCGTCGACATCGGCACCAACTGCGAGATCGTGCTCGGCAACGACGACTGGCTGCTCGCCACGGCCGCGCTCAGCCGGGCCCGCGTTCGAGGGGCGGCGATCCGCTGCGGGATGCGCGCCGCCGACGGGGCGATCGAGGTGGTCACGATGACGCCGGACGCGCTGGAGCTGAAGGTCATCGGGGACGCCAAGCCTACCGGGCTGTGCGGGTCCGGGCTGGTCGACGCCGTGACCGGGCTGGTCCGCGTGGGGCTGCTCGACTCCTCCGGCCTAGCTCGTCGCCGAGGACCAGGCCGCCGCGCGCGCGCCCGGCCTCGCGGGCCGACTGACCCGGATCGGCGACGAGCGGGTGTTCGTGCTGCACTGGCTCGGCGAGCCCGGCGACGCCGCGCACTCGGTGTACCTGTCCCAGCGCGACATCAGGGAGCTTCAGTTCGCCAAGGCGGCGATCGCCACCGGCTGGCAGATCCTGCTGGAGGAGGCCGGGCTGGCGGCCAGCGACATCCAGCAGGTGCTGCTGGCCAAGCTCGTTCGGCAGCTATCTGTCGCCCGCGAACGCGATCCGGCTCGGCCTGGTCCCGGAGCTGGCCGTGCTGCGGGTGGTGAGCGCCGGGAACGTGGCCAGCGAGGGCGCGAAGATGGCGCTGCTGTCGCTGCGCGAGCGCGCCGCCGGGCTGGCGCTGCTGGAGGAGGTGAGGTATGTCGAGCTGTCGGACCGCGCCGACTTCAACGACCGCTTCGTCGACCAGCTGGCCTTCCCCGACTGAGGCACCGGTGGTGATCGCCTGCGGGGCGCTCGGCGGCCACATCCGGGAGATCGCCCGGCACGGCTGGCCGGTCGAGCTGCACTGCCTGCCCGCGTTGCTGCACAACCGCCCCGGCCAGATCACCCTCATGCCGAACGGATAGCGCGGGGTGCCCTCGCTCGCGGGCGCCGGGTCGCTCTCGCCTACGCCGACTGCGGCACCTACGGGGCGCTGGACGAGCTGTGCGCGCGGCTCGGGCTGCGGCGGCTCCCTCGGGCTGCACTGCTACGACGTGCTGGCCGGGCCGTCGCGCATGCGGGCGCTGTTCGATGCCGAGCCCGGCACCTACGTTCTCACCGACTACCTCGTCCGCAGCTTCCAGCGGACCGTCGTCGCCGGGCTCGGCCTGGACGCCCACCCGGAGCTCTGGCCCGACTACTTCCGGCACTACCGCCGGGTCGTCTGGCTGGCCCAGGACCGCAGCGCCCCGATGCAGGCACAGGCCGAACAGGTAGCGGCCCGGTTCGGCCTGCCGCTCACGGTGATCGAGACGGGCACCAGTCGCTGGAGGCCGAACTCGCCCGGCTCGTCGGTGACGAGACCAGCCCGTGCGCGGAGGCGGCGGCCTGGCCGCCACCCGTTCCGCACGCGGTTCCGGCGGGCGCACCGGCGGGGAGACGGGAGCTTGTGATGGCGCGGAGCCTGCGGGGGTCAAGCCTGCTCGGCGGGGTCTGGCCAGTATCGCGCCGCTGCTGCGCAACACGCGCTTCGAGGTGTTCCGGCCAGCGGCGTCGAGGACGCCGTGGCGGAGTGGGTGCCTGCGGACCAGACGGTGACCGTGACCGCCTCGCCCGCCAAGGGGCTCGACGCCACGCTCGACCTGACCGAACGGCTGGCCTAGCCGGGGTAGCCACGTGGTGCCGCACGTGTCGGCGCGGCTGGTGACCGACGGCGCCCACTCTGGCCGACATCGTGGCCAGGCTGACCGCCTGCGGCGTGGACGACGTGTTCGTCCCGGTTGGCGACGCCGACCCGCCTACCGGTGAGTTCGACAGCGCCCTGTCCCTGCTGGAACGGCTCGCGGAGATGGGCAACCCGTTCCCGCGGACCGGGATCACCGGCTACCCGGAGAGCCACCCGCGGATCGAAGACGACATCACCGTCCAGGCCATGTGGGACAAGCGCCTAAGCACGCCTCCTACATCGTCAGCAACCTGTGCTTCGACCCGGCCTTGCTGCGCCGGTGGATCAACCGGGTGCGGGCCAGGGGCGTCACGCTGCCGCTGTACATGGGGCTGGCCGGGCCGCTGGAGCGGGCCCGGCTGCTCCGGATGGCGGCCAAGGCGGGCGCCGCCGACTCCGCGCGGTTCCCGGCATACCACACCGAATGGTTCCTGCGGCTGGGCACCCCGGGCGGCTACAACCCGGAACGGCTCCTGTCCCGGGTGGCGCCCACCCTGTCCTCGCCCGGGGCCAACGTCGAGGGCCTCCACCTGTTCACGTTCAACCAGGTCCAGCAGACCGAGCAGTGGCGCCAGGCGCTGCTGGCCCGGCTGGGGTAGGCGGCAGGCGGCACGGGCGCCTGCACTCGCGCATCCGGGCTGCCCGCAATCGGATGTATGCGATCGGATGTACCGGTTTCGCTCTGGGTTCTGCCGCAAACACCGCCCGTGAGGTAGGGAAGGCGTGTATAAACCAGCCTGAGGACTCCGCCCGTGCGCCATCCGAGCCATTCCCGGCGGCGCTTACGGTCCCCGGCATGGAGCGGTCCCCGGCATCAGCGGTCCCCCGGCAGAGGGCGGCCCGCCGTATGCGGCCGGGCCCAGGCATCCGGTGGCCCCGGCCCCAGCGAGCCGGGCCGCCCGGACAGGACGTCGCGGGCGGGGTGGGCAGGAGCGGGACACTCCCGGCCGAACACATGTGGATTGGGTGACCTACGCGATGAGCGGTCTGGCCAGTCCACGGGGAATCACGGGGCAATCAGGGCAGGTGGCGTGGCCGGTGCTTTCGGGCCTGATGCCGCCACTGGCCGACTCTATACGCCGCGGGCCGAGAGCGGGCCCGACCCGGCCGACAATCTCCATCCCGGCGAGACGGTGGTGCTGGTGACGGCTCGACGATGCCACCCGCGCCCTGGGCGGCATGGGCGGCACCGGCAAGACCCAGCTGGCCGCCGCCATCGCCCACACGCTGTGGACCCGGGGAGCGGTGGACCTGGTGCTCTGGGTGACCGCGTCCAGCCGGGATGCGGTCCTGACCGGCTATGCGCAGGCACTGGGCGACGTGGGGCTGCCGGACCCCACGAGGGGCCCGAGGTGGCCGCGTCGCACTTCCTGGCCTGGCTGGCCGAGACCCCCGGCCGTGGCTGGCCGTGCTCGACGACCTCAGCGACCCGGCGGTGCTGGACGGGCTCTGGCCCTGGGGCGCCCACGGGCGGGTGCTGGTCACCACCAACCGCCTGGATGCCGCGCTGCGGGCCCACAGCCCCCGCGCGGTGGAGCTCGGCCCGTTCAGCGACCGCGAGAGCCTGGCCTACCTGTCGACCAGGCTGCAGGCCGACCGGGACCAGTGGACCGGCGCGCTTGACCTCGCCGCCGACCTCGGGTTCCTGCCGATCGCCCTGGCCCAGGCCGGGACGCTCATGGCCTACACCGGGATCGACTGCCGCGAGTACCGCACCCGGATGGCCGAGCTGGCGCCAGCGCCTGGCCGCCGGGAACGGGGCCTCGCCCTCGGCGGTGGCCGACACCGGCGCATTGGCGCTTGAGTTCGCCGACCGGCTGCCGCCCGCCTACCTGGCGCGGCCGATGCTCGCGCTGATCTCCATGCTGGACCCCAACGGCATCCCCGGCGCGGTGCTCACCACCCCGGCTGCCTGCGCGTTCCTGAGCCGGTTCGGGGCGGGCGCCCGTCGACGAGGTGCAGGCCCGCACCGCGGTGCATGCCCTGGGCCGGCTGGGCCTGGTCACCATCGACACGACCAGCGCCGCCCGCACGGTCCGGGTTCACGAGCTGGTCCAGGCGGCCAGCCGGCAGAGCCTGTCGACCGCCGAGTGCGACGCAGGCCGCGCTGGCCGCCGCCGACGCCCTGCTCCAGGCCTGGCCGCCGCAGGCGGTGCCCGCCGCATCCGGCCAGGCCCTGCGCGACTGCACGGCCAGGCTCCACCAGATCGCGGGCGTCCTGCTCTGGAACCCCGAGTGCCACCCGGTCCTGGTCCGGGCCTACCAGTGCCTGGACAGCGCCGGGCTGGTCGGCCCGGCCATCGCCTACTGGCAGTCGATGATCGACATCGGCCTAGCCGACGCTGGGTGCCACCGCACGCGCACACGATCCTCGCCTCCGTGACCGCCTCGCCGCCGCGTACGACGCGGCCGGGCGGCACGTGGACGCCATCCCCGTGCACGAGCGGGTGCTCGCGGAACGCGAGCGGGGTCTGGGCCCGGCTCACCCCGGACACGCTGAACGCGCAGGAACAGCCTGGCCCGCACCTACCGCGCGGCCGGGCGCGGCGGGGATGCCGTCCGGCTGGCCGAAGCGCGCACTGGCCGACTGCGAGCGGATCCAGGGACCCGGGCACCCGGACAGCCTGGCCGCGCGGTCAGAGCTCGCCCAGGCTTACCTCAGCGCCGGGCTCCGCGACGAGGCCATCGCCGTCTTCGAGATCGCCCCTCGCCGGGCAGGAGCGGGCCCTGGGGCCCCATCACCCGGACACCCTGACCGCGCGGGCGAACCTGGCCCACGCGTACCGGGCGGCGGGCTTACTCGAAGGACGCGATCTCGCTGTTCGAGCGAGACCGTGGCCGACCGGGAGCGGGTGCAGGGCGGTGATCACCCCGACACCCTGGCCGCGCGCGGCGGCCTGGCCTCCGCCTACCGCGCCGCGGGCCGGTTGCGGACGCCATCGGCGCCTACAAGCGCGTTCTCGCCGACCGGGAACGGGTGCAGGGCCCCGACCACCCGGACACGCTGACGGCCCGCGCCAACCTCGCCGATACCTACCATCTGGCCAACAAGCTCGCGGACGCGCTGCCGCTGTACGAACGGACCTTCGCCGACCGGGAACGGGTGCAGGGCCCCGAGCACCCGGACACCATCACCGCGTGCGGCAACCTGGCGTCCGCCTACCATTCGGCGCGCAAGCTGACCGTGGCGCTCCCGCTGTACGAGCGCACGCTCGCCGACTGCGAGCGGGTGCATCGGCGCCGACCACCCGGACACCCTGGCCTCGCTGGGCAATCTCGCCCACGCCTACCACACGGCGGGCTTAGCTGACGGAGGCGCTCGCCGTGTTCGAGCGCACGCTGGCGGAGTGCGAGCGCGTGCTGGGTCCCGGCCATCCGCTGACCGAGACCGCCCGCGAGAACTACCGGGCCGCCGCGCAGTCCTGAGCCGGGACGCCGGTCAGCGGGTCGCGCTGGTGACGTAGCTGGCGAGCCGTTTGCCGAGCATCAGCGAGACGCGGTAGTGGCTGTGCTCGATCACCAGGCCCTGCAGGTCAGGTGACGGGGTCACGTGCCAGCCGTGCAGGTCCACGTTGCGGGTGGCCAGTTGCTGCACACGATCGGCCCGTTCCGCCGGGCTGCGGTACCAGCCGCTGTCGTCGTTCAGCGCCAGGGCGAGCGCGTACTCAAGGTCATCGCTGTCCCTCACCCGGGCCAGGTTCCGCTCGATGTTGATGAGGACCGGCGCGAGGGCCAGGTCGGCGGGTGAGCGGGGGTGCGGGGAGTTCATCGGTCACCAAGCTTCCCGGTTGGGGACTCCGGCGATTTGATCATGCCGAAAGGCGTGGCCGCGCCGCCAGGGACCTTGGTCCTCCGGGGCCAAAGGTCCTGATGGCGCCGCACCCGCCCGCGTGGCGCCCGGCGCGCGGTCAGGCGGATGGGCCGCGGGCCTTGATCGCGGCCACCAGCGCGGGGATCACCTTGTGCAGGTCGCCGATCACGGCGTACTCGGCATGGCTGAGGATCGGCGCGGCGGCGTCGGAGTTGACCGCGACGATGTGCTTGGCGCTGGCGCAGCTGACGATGTGCTGGATCGCGCCGCTGATCCCGCAGGCGAGGTACAGCTCCGGCGTGATCTTGGTGCCGGTCTGGCCGACCTGCTGCTCTGTGCGGGCGCCAGCCCTCGCTGGTGACCACCGCGCGACACGCCGACCACCCCGCCCAGCAGCGCGGCCAGCTCCTCCAGCGGCGCGAAGCCGTCCGGCCCGCCGACCCCGCGGCCGCCCCGACCACCACCCGGGCGGTGGCCAGCGAGACGCCGCCGCTGCGGGTGGCCGACTCGGCCGCCCGCACCGCCAGGTCGCCGTCGGCGAGCTCCGGCTGGTGGGCGTGGACGGTGAGGGTGGCGGGCGCGTCGGCCGGGGTGGGCGCCACCGTGTCGGTGGCCACCGTGGCCAGCGCGGGCGAGGACTCCAGCTCCGCGTCTTCCAGCAGCAGGCCCGCCCACCGCTGCCGCACGATCCGCCAGGTGCCCGCGCCATCAGGCCCCGGGCCGGAACGGGCAGCCGACACGCAGTTGGCCGCCATCGGCAGGCCGGTCAGCGCGCCGAGGTGGGCCATCACCTCGCTGCCGCGGTCGGTGCCCGCCGCCAGCACCGCGTCCGCGCCCGTCGGGCTTCGACCAGCCCGGCCAGGACGCGCGCCCACGCCAGCGGCGCGTACCCGGCGAGCTGGGCGGGCTCGATGACGTAGGCGTCGGTCACGCCGTAGGCCGCCAGCGCCTCACCCGCCGGTGCCCCGCTGGCCGGGCCGCCGCTCGCCGAACACGACCGCCGCCAGCTGGCCGCCCGGCCCGGCCACATCCCGGGCGAAGGTGAGCGCCCGCAGCGAGGCGTCGGCGGCGCCGGTCCCGTCCAGCTCGACCAGGCAGAGCACGGTCATGGCAGCACCCCCAGCTCATCCAGCAGGGTGAGCAGCGCTAGCGACCGCGTCCACCCCGGTGCCGAGCACCGTCGCCTGTTTCCGCTCGGTCTCGGGCACCTCGCAGCGCCTGCTTGCGCAGGCCGTCGGGCCGCCACTGCGGCTGGTGGGTTTCGATGACCGCCCGCTTGGCCCGGAGCCTACCCGGCAGGGACGGGTAGCGCGGCAGGTTGATGCCCTCCTTGACGGTGATCACCGCGGGCAGGCCGAACTCGAAGAGCTCCTCGGCCCCGCGGTACTCCCGCCGCGCGCGGACGGTGCCGTCGGCGATCTCGATGCCCTTGATGCCGGTGGCGCACGGCCAGCCCAGCGTGCGCCACCCGGACACCCACCTGGTAGTCGCCGGTGTCGGCCGCCTCGTTGCCCAGCAGCAGCAGGTCGTAGCCCTGGCCGCCGCTCGACGCTGGCGGCGGGCCTCGGCCGCGATCTCGTCGGCGGTGGCCATCGGCCCCCACTCGCGGCCGTCGGTCTCCAGCAGCACCGCCCGCCCCGCGCCCAGCGCGAGGGCCTCCCGCAGCTGCTCGGCGGCGTCCGGCGGCCCGAGCGTCAGCACCGACACGCCGCCGCCGAGGCGCTCGGTGATCTGGATCGCCTCCTCCACCGCGCACTCCTCGTGCGGGCTCATGGCGAACCCCGACATCCGGGTGTCCACGTCCTGCCCGTCGGCGGTCACCACGATCTTGCCGCCGACCTGCGGGACGCGCTTGACGCAGACGAGGATCTCCATGCCGGGGCCTAACCTAACTACGGATCCGCTCGTTGCCCGGGTCGAACAGCGGCGTCGAGCTGCAGCCACGGCGACCGTGACCGGATACCGCTCGCCGAGGTACTCGACGAACAGGCGCGCCCCCGGCCGGGCCTGCCCGGCGGGCAGGTAGGCCATCAGCAGGTGCTTGCCGGTGGAGGGGCCCGAGCCCGCGCTGGTCACGTACGAGGGGCGGCCCTTGGAGTCCACCAGCAGCTCGCCGTCCGCGGCGAGGATGGGCTCGCCGCCGAGCATGTAGCGCAGCTGGCCGCCTGACCGACCGGTGGTCGTCCACGGTCAGGGTGCACAGCACCGCCGCCGGCGGCGCCTCCCGCTGCGCCAGGTAGGCGTCCTTGCCGATGAACGCGTGCTCCTTCACCTTCGGGGCGGGTCATCCCGGCCTCGACCAGGTTGTAGTCGGCGGTCAGCTCGTTGCCGAACGCGCGGTAGCCCTTCTCCAGCCTACCGGTGGTCCCGTAGACGCCGATGCCGACCGGCACCAGCCCGTGGCCCGCGCCCGCCTCCCACAGCGCGTCCCACAGCCCGGCCCCCTGCTCCATCGGCACGTACAGCTCCCAGCCGAGCTCGCCCACGTAGGAGATGCGCGAGGCGAGCACGGTGAGGCCGCCGACCTCAACCTCGCGGCAGGTGCCGAACGGGAATCCGGGGTGGCTGTAGTCGTCCGCGCTGACCGCCTGCATCACGTCCCGGGCCCGCGGGCCCCACAGCCCCAGCGTGGTCCAGGCCGAGGTCAGGTCGGCCAGGGCGGCCGGTCCCGTCGGCGGGCAGGTGGTCGGTGAACCATTTCTTCTCGGCCATGCCGGTGGCGCCGCCGGTCACCACCCGGAAGTGGGCGGCGCCGAGCCGCATGATGGTCAGGTCGGCCTTGAACCCGCCCCGCTCGTCCAGCAGCGAGGTGTAGACGACCCGCCCGGGCGCCACGTCCAGCTGCGCGACCGCGAGCGACTGCACCGTCTCCAGCGCGGCCGAGCCGGTGATGTCGAAGACGGCGAACGCCGACAGGTCGACCAGGCCGCACGCGTCGCGCATGGCCAGGTGCTCGGCGTTGATGACCGGCGACCACCACCGCGCCTCCCACTCGGCCTCCCGGGGCATCAGCCGTCCCGCGTAGCGCTCCAGCAGGGCCTCGTTGGTGGCGTACCAGTGCGGCCGCTCCCACCCGGCGGTCTCGAAGAAGACCGCGCCCAGCTCACGCTCCCGGCCGTACACCGGGCTGACCCGGACCGGCTTGACCCGACTCCCACTGCTCGGCCGGGTGGACGATCCCGTACATCTTGTTGAAGCCCTCCCGCGCGCGCGCCTGCACGTGGGCGGCGGTGCGCTGGCACGGGTAGAAGCGGGCGATGTCGGCCTCGTGGATGTCGATCTCCGGCTCCTGGCCGCTCATCCACTCGGCCACCGCGCGGCCGACGCCGGGGCCTTCCTTGATCCAGCTGGCCGCGGCCGACCACAGCCCCGCCACCTCCGGCGTCTCCCCAGCAGCGGGTGGCCGTCCGGGGTCATCGAGATCAGGCCGTTGATCTCGTACCGGATGCCGACCCGCTCGTCCCCCAGCAGCTCCGGCATCAGCTCCAGCGCCTCGGCGAGCTGGGGATCGAAATCGTCCCGGGTGAACGGCAGCTCCGTGGGCGAGCGGGGCGACTCCTCGATGGAGGGGATGTCGTCCGGCGTGACGATGATCGGCCGGTGGGCGTAGGAGCCGACCTCCATGTCGCCGCCATGCTGCCGCTCGTACATGTTGGTGTCCACGTCACGCACGATCGGGTAGGCGATCTCGCCGGAGGTGTCCGGCGAACAGCGGCACCGGGCCGACGCTGATCATCTGGTGCACGATCGGGGTGAGCGGGATCCGCGCGCTCGCCATCCGCGCGATGCGCGGGCTCCAGACCCCGCAGCAGATCACGCAGACCGGCGTCTCGATGTCCCCCTGGCTGGTGCGCACGGCCCGCACCCGGGGCACCGGCCCGCCGGGGCGCGGTGTCGATGCCGAGCACCTCCGCCCCGGCCAGCACGCGCAGCGCGCCGGACTGCTCGGCCTGCTCCCGCATCAGCGGTGCCTAGCCCGCAGCGAGTCCACCACGCCCACCGTCGGGAAGCTGCGCCCCGCCCAGGATCACCGACTCGTCCAGGTAGGGCACCAGCTTGCGCACCTCGCCGGGGAGAGCAGCTGGGCCGGGATGCCCCAGGTCTTGGCCGCGGTGCACCGGCGGCGCAGCTCGTGCATGCGCTCCTCGGTGCGGGCGACCTCGATCCCGCCGCTCTGGGTGAACACCCCCAGCGCCTGGTACTGCTCGGTGCTGTCGCGGGTCAGCTCCATCATCATCTTCGAGTACTCGATCGGGAAGATGAAGTTGGAGGCGTGCCCGGTCGATCCGCCCGGGTTGGGCATCGGCCCCTTGTCCACCAGGACGAGGTCCCGCCAGCCCAGCCGGGCGAGGTGGTGGACGAGGCTGTTGCCGACGATGCCGCGCGCCGATGATGACGGCGCTGGCCCGGGACGGGGTGTCACTCATGCCGCTGAATACCGCCCATCAATCGTCTGCGTCCCCTGCCGGACACCGGCCCCGCCGCCGGAGTGCTGGCGGCGGGGCCGGTTGCCATCGCTGTGCGGACCTTGAGGCTACTCGACCGGGATCTCCTTGTTGATGAGGCCCAGGTCGATGCCCTGCCGCGCTGCGCACGACGCGGGCGACCACGTACAGCACGATCGCCAGCACGTACATCGCGCCCATGAAGATGAGCGAGGACGGGTTGTTCACGAAGTAGTTGTCGTTGACAAGCCACGCGATCAGGCAGAAACCGAGCAGCACGATGGTGATCACCCCAGAGACCGGGACGATCGGCACCCCGAACAGCTTGACCTTGCTGGTAAGCGACGCGCGCCACAGGTCCGGCTTGACGAACGGCAGCAGCACCACGGCGATCGCGCTGAACAGGTAGGTCACCGCGATGACCAGCGTGGCGTCCAGCGTGTAGGTGCGGAAGGTCGTCGAGTACGCGTAGATGGCGCTCAGTCCCACCGCTGGCAGCAGCATCAGGATCAGCGAGTAGAGAGGAACCTTCCGCTTCTCCGAGACCTCGGCCGCCCGGTCGGGCAGCACCCGGTCGAACGCGGCGGCGAAGATGACCCGGGTCGAGGACAGGAACAGCGTTCCCACCCAGCCGAAGAACCACAGGCTCATCACCAGGATGAGGATCACCTGGAAGGCCGTGTTGTGCACCAGCCAGCCCGCGAACATGAACGGGTACGGCCAGACGGGGATCGGGAAGGTGCCGTTGAAGAACGCCGCGTTGGCGTTCTGGTAGAAGGCCCAGCCGAACGTCTTGGCCATCAGCAGGAAGAAGATCACCACGAGGGCGGTCGTGATCCACAGTCCGAAGAACATGCCGCGGAAGACGCGCTTGAAGTCACTGGCGCCGCGGATCTCGCCGTACAGGCTGGCGCCCCAGTTCGGCCACAGGATGAAGAACATCATGTTCGGCACCAGCAGCAGGGTCGGCGCCGAGCGGGCCGAAGCCCAGCGCGGGCGCGTGTAGTATCCGGCCTTGATGGCCGCCGCGTTGGTGGCCGCGTAGGCGTGGTTCACACCGAACAGCTTGCTGGCCTCCTGGTTGAACGAGGCAATGAAGTCGGCGTGGCTGTTGATCAGCAGCAGCACCACGATGACCGCGAACCCGATCAGGCCGCCGTAGATGCACCACTTCTGGATCCTGGCGTATCCGGCCATCCCGATCGAGACCAGGACGCCCGCCAGCACGATGGTAATGAGGGAGACGACGAAGATCCCGTTGTTGGTGCCGAACCAGGCGGCGCCGGACGGGCTGCCGAGCGTCGCCCACAGCGGCTCGAAGAACTGGATCGCGAGGATGTTGCCGTAGATGGGCGCCCACAGCCAGAGGATGAACCACCAGCCGGTGACCGCGAAGACGAAGCCGAGCGCCGCTGCCGAGGATCCGGGTCTGCCAGACGTAGTCGCCGCCCGCTCGCGGGATGGTCGATGATGAGCCCGGTGTAGGCGACGACCAGGAACGACACCAGGATCGCCGAGATCACCACCGACGTCAGCAGCTGGCCCGTCGGGAACGAGGGGCCCGCGTAGGTGAACGTGAACAATCCCAGGGTGACGAAGTTGGTGGACAGCACGGCATAGATCAGCGAGTCCCGGACGTTCCAGCCCGCGGACAAGGCCGGTGGCTTTCCGCAGGAAGAGCGCCGGTCTCTCGTCGCCGAGAGCTTCTGTGGCCATGCATACCTCCCAGAGTGTGGGCTGATCAGGGGTGTAGTGATCGACCTGCGTCGAGGCGGGCGGCCAGGCGCCGATGCTCAGCCGTTCACGAGGAGATACTTCGAGACCTTGCCCTTCTTCGCGTCCAAGTTCGAGCACGGCACCCTGCAGGACGCCATCACCATAGACGCTGCCCGGGTTCATGGCGAGGGTCCGCCCCATCTTCTTGATGCCCCTGCTCTCGTGGATATGTCCGTGCACGGAAAGCATGGGCTGATGGCGAACGATTGCATCGCTGACCGCCGGTCGAGCCGACCGGCTTCATGACCGCGCCGCCGTGCATGGGGCGCAGGTTGGCGTCGAGCGCGGGCGCCTCATCCAGGCCACTCCCGTAGGGCGGTGCGTGGAAGTTGAAGATCGCCCGCCCCATGTCGGGCACCAGGCTCGCGACCGCTTCGATCTTGGCCGCCAGTTCCTCCTCCGGCGCCTCGCGGAAGGTGTCCCACGGCGTGGGGTTCGTCCACCCCATCGAGACCAGGTGGAAGCCGCCGAGGTCGATCAGCCTGCCCTCGCCGAACGTCACGTAGGGCGAGGCGTCGATGACGTCATCGATCTCCAAGATGTCGTCGTTCCCGCCGTTGAGCAGGCACGGGATCTCGCCGCCCTTGAGCTTGCCGTCCGCCATGTCCAGCCAGCGGTCCAGCGAGGCGATCATCTCTACGCTGAAGCGCCGGTCGACGGCGCCCTCTTCCCTGCTGAGCTCGGTCAGCTCGTCGGGGGCATGACGGCCGGGTACGAGCCCCGGTTGCGGATCTGCCGCTCGGCCTCCGCGAGCTCCTCCCTGGTGTCCAGGCGGACCGTCTCCCCGCCCATCACCACCTGCCAGTACCCGTTGTGCTCGGTGATCGGCACCATCACCTTGCCGGTGACGTCGCCCCCAGGATCACCGCGTCGGCCTTGTAGAAGGCGGCCGCGTTGAGGAACTTCCGCCAGCAGATCTCGGACCCATGGATGTCGGTGGCGAAGAAGACTCTCACTGGACTCACCCCACGCCTTCCGCACACACCAGGCGCCACAGCTGCGCGTCAGTGCGCAACTGCCTCGCGTTCTGTGCAACGTGCTAGCACCCGGCGATAGCGGCGTCAAGGTGCCGCACGGGCGATAGGTCAGTGCGCGACCTCTTCCGGCAGCTCGTACCAGCGGACGCGGTCACCCACGTTCGACCGGAGCCGCCACTTGACCGTCTTGGGGGCGTCGGCCGCGAGCTGCGACAGCCGCTGGATCTGCTCGAGCGGGATCGTAGGCGGCGTCGACCGGGATCAGCTCGGGCTTCTCCGCGATGAGGCCGGGCAGCTTAGCGAGGTTGCCGGTGACGGTCCGCCACCAGCCCCAGTCCGCGCCCAGCAGCTTGGCGATAGCGGTCGGTGTCCAGCGAGTCACGCCCTCACCGCCCAGCGGCAGGGCCGCCAGCAGGTGCACGATGTCGCGCACGTCCTTCTCGTTGAGCTCGACGATCTGGAGCTTGGACAGCAGCACGTCGATCGCGTCGACGGTGAGCGGCTGGCGGCCAGAACGACGGGCCGCAGGTCCAGGGTGTGGCACATCGTCAGCCGGTCGACCATGACGTCGATCGGCCGCCCGGAGGGTGCGGTGAAATACATCTGCCGGTCGCCGTTGAGGTTGTTGAACCGTGCGGTCCGGCTCGCAGCCGCTCGTCTGCCAGGTAGGCCGCGATCTTCTTGCGCTCCTTGGACAGGCACGCGAAGTCGATGTCCTGGTCGCGGCGCAGCCGGGGCGGGTACTCGGGGCACAGGACCCGCACGGCAAGCCCGCCGAGGAGCTTGAGCCCGAGCCCGGCGCCCGCGGCGCCCTCGGCCAGCGCCAGCGCCTCGGGCAGCGGGTCGTCGGGCGGACGCGGAAGTGGCGGCATCGGCCGCGTCAGGTGCGGACATACCAGCCCGCTCCCTTCTCCTCACGGGCGCTCGCTGACACGCCGGCGCCCGGCAGCGTTCCTGTTCAGCGCAGTATGCCACGGCGGCGCGGCCGCGCCAGGCCCGGCGGTTGACGCGTGCCGGGCCGGTGCGCCATCCTGTGTTGCATGAGCCAGAACGAGGTTGCGCGAGCGCAACCTACCAGTCGGCCGAGCGCGTGCTGACGCTGCTCAGGAGCTTCGACGACAGCCGGACGGAGCTCGGCGTGGCCGACATCGCGCGGGCGCTGTCCGTGCACAAGTCGACCGCCTCCCGCCTCGCCGCGGCGCTGGAGCGGACCGGGTTCCTCACCCGCGTGGGCAAGCGCTACCGCCTGCGGGTGGAGATCATCCGGCTGGGCACGCTGGCGCTGCGGAGCTTCGACCTGGTCGCCACCATGCAGCCCGCCATGGAGAAGCTGTCCCAGCGGACCGGGGAGACCGTCAACCTCGCGGTTCCCGACGGCGAGGACGTGCTCAACGTGGCGGAGGTGCCGAGCACCTACATCCTGTCCATGCTCGGGCGGGTGGATCGGCCGCCGGACCAGGCCGCACGCGGTCGCCAACGGCAAGGTCCTGCTCGCCTACGGCGCGCTCAGCCCGCCCACGGTGCTGGAGCGCTACACGCCGCAGACGATCACCAGCCCCGGCGCCCTCGCCAGCCGAGCTCGCCGCGCGTCCGCCGCGACGGCTACGCCACGGCGGTCGCCGAACTGGAGGAAGGGCCTGGTCGCCGTCGCCGCGCCGGTGTTCGACCCGGCCGGGGCCTGCGTCGCCGCCCTGTCCATCACCGGTCCCGAGTACCGGATGCCCCCGAGACGCTGGATTCGCTCGGGCGGCTGTGCGCCAGCGCGTGACGGCGGCGGTGCCGCGGTGATGGAGACCGCTGAACCGCTGCCAGCCCGGGAAGGGACACGTGAGTGAGCACCTGCTCTACATCGGCGGCGCCTGGCGCCCCGGCGGCGGGGGCACGGCCCCGGCCGTCAGTCCCTCCTCGGGCGAGCCGTTCGCCACCGTGGCCGTGGCCGACCGGGCGACGTCGACGCCGCCGTCGCGGCAGCGCACGGCGGCCTGGCCCGCCTGGGCGGCGCTGTCCGCCTTCGAGCGGGCGCAGTGGTGCTCGGCGGTGGCGGCGGCGATCGGCCCGGCGCGGCGAGGAGCTGGCCCGCGCGCTCACGCAGGACCAGGGCAAGCCGCTGGTGGCCGAGGCCTACGACGAGGTCGGCGAGCTCGCCGGGTACTTCACGATGGCGGGCGAGGACGCCGAACGGCTGGCGGGCGAGATCCCGCCGTCGGTGTCGGCGGTACCGGCGGGTGCTGTCCACCCGGGTCCCGCTCGGCGTCGTCGGCGTGATCAGCCCCTGGAACTGGCCGTACACGATGGGCGCGGAGCTGTTCGCGCCCGCGCTCGCGGCCTAGCAACGCCGTCGTCTGGGTGCCCGCCCCGACCACCACCGCCTGCTGCGCCCTGCTCGCCGAGATCATCGCTGGCGGAAGGCGCCCCGGCCGGGGTGTTCAGCTTCTGTGCCCGGGCCTGGTCCGGTCGGCGACGCGCTGGTAAGCCACCCCGGCGTGAACGCGGTGGGCTTCATCGGGTCGGTGGCCACCGGCGCGTCGGTCGCCACCCGGGCGGCGGGCAAGACCCAGCTGCTGGAGCTGGGCGGCAACGGGCCGATGGTGGTGCTGGAGGACGCCGACCTCGGCCTCGCCGCCGACGCCGCGCTGGAAGCCGCCTACCTGTGCGCTAAGCCAGAGCTGCACCGCGGGCGAGCGGTTCCTGGTGCACGCCGCCGTTCGCGCCGAGTTCGTGGACCGGGTGGTCGCGGCGACCAAGGACCGGATCAGGCTCGGGGACCCGTTCGACCCCGCCACCACCATGGGCCCGCTGAACAACCAGCCGACCGCCGACAAGTTCGCCCGGCACGTCGGCACGGCGGTGGCGGCCGGGGCCCGGGTGCTGCTGCGGCGGGAACATCGCGGCACGGTTCCCGACCGCGCTGTTCGCCGAGCCCACGGTGCTGGACGGGGTCACGCTGGACATGGAGATCGCCCGCGAGGAAACGTTCGGCCCGGTGGTGCCGGTCATCGAGGTGAGCTCGGCCGCCGAGGCGCTCGAGCTGACCAACGCGCCTCGCCGTTCGGCCTGACGGCGGCGGTGTTCACCGGTGACCTGGAGCGCGGGCTGGCCTTCGCCGAGCAGGCCCGGGCAGGCTGGGTGAACATCAACGCCTCGACCAACCTGTGGGAGTCCCACCTGCCGTTCGGCGGCCGCTCCGGCTCGGTGAGCGGGCGCGGGCGGGTCGGCGGCCGCTTCGCCATGGAGGCGTTCACCGAGCCGAAGACCATCCTGTACCCCGCGCCGCACCTGGGCGGCTGACCCGCCGTGCCAGGACTGCCGACGCGTGAGGCCGCCGGGCCAAGGCCAGCCGGGGACACCGCGGGACCAGCCCAGCCGGGCCAGGTCGGCCCGGCCGGGCGGGGCGGAGGTATCCCGCGCCCCGCGTACCTGGACATGGCGGTCGGCCGGTTCCTGGACGCGCTCTCGGCCACCACGCCCGACCCGGGCGGCGGCGCCGTCGCGGCGCTCGCCGTCACCCTGGCCGCCGAGCCTGTGCGCGATGACGGCGGGCCTGTCGGGCCGCCACCTGCCGGCGGCGGAGCGGCTGGCGGAGCAGGCCCGGCTGCTGCGCGACCGGGCCGCCCCGCTCGCCCAGGCCGACGCCGAGGCCTACCGGCGCCGGTGCTCGGCCGCGACTGCGGGCCAGGACACTGCCGTCGGGCCAGCGCAGAGTGACCGCCGCGCTGTCGCACGGCACTGCGCGGTCGCCGATGGAGGTGGCCGAGATCGGTGCCGAGGTGGCTGCCCTCGCGGCCGCCGTCGCGCACCGAGGGCAACCCGAACGTGCGCGGCGACGCCAGTCACCGCCGCCCTGCTCTGCGGCAGCGCGGCTGCCCGCGCGGCGGCGACTGCTGGTGCGGATCAACCTCGCCGGGGCCGAGGACGACGGCCAACCCGCCCGCGCCGAGCAGCGCTCGCCGCCGAGGCGGCCCGCCTCGCCGCCGAAGCCGAGCAGACGGCCCGCTAGCCTGGGCGTGAAACCACCGAAACTTGCGCAATTCCGGCGAGAAACTCGCGTGATGGGGTGCCGATCCTCTCGTGATCATGGAGTTGCGACCACGTGCTGCAGCAATCCCATGATCACGCTTTCTGTGGATCTCCGGGGGCGGAGGGCGCGTTGTGATCATGACTTCAGTGCACACCCGGCTGCTGTCAAGGTCATGATCACGAGTTGGGGTCACTGTGCGGCGGCGATGACCTGCGAGCGTGTCCAGGCTCGGGTCGGCGGCGTAGGCGATCCAGCCGCCCTCGGCGTGCGCGGCGCGCAAGCGCCGCCAGCGCCTCGGCGGTGATGATCTCGCCCGGCGCGAGCACCGGCACGCCGGGCGGGTAGGGAGCCACCAGCTCGGCGCTGACCCGCCCGACCGCGGCATCGGCCCCGACCGTTTCGTTGGGCGCGAAAAAGCCTCGCGCGGCGGGAGCGCCATCTGCGGCGTCACCGTCCAGGCGGGCGAGGGCACCGGCTGGCGGGGCGCGCCGCGGTGGCGCTCGATCGCGGCCACCAGCACCTCGGTGAACCGGTCCACCGCCGCCTCGTCGTCGGCGATGGTGAGGATCGGGATGATCGTGTCCCGGTCGGCCATCTCCACCGGCATCCCGGCGGCGATCAGGTCGGCCTCGACGGCGTTGCCGTGCGCGCCGGTCGCTAACTGCCAGCAGCACCACCAGCTTGGTCGGCTCCACCCCGGCCCGTCCAGCACGCCCACGCCGGGGACCCCGGCCAGCCGCTGCCGGGCGGCGGCGGCCAGGCGCAGCAGGCGCGCGCACAGCGCGGTCCCGTCCCGCGCCAGCAGCGCGCGGGCGGCGTCGATGCTGGCGGCGATCGTGCCCGCCGGGCTGGTGGTGTGGGTGGCGTCGAACGCGCGGTCGAGCCGGGCCGGGTCCAGCAGCCCGGTCCGGGCCAGCACCAGCGCGCCCTGGGTGTAGGCGGGCAGGGCCTTGTGCGCGCTGGTCACCATCGCGTCCGCGCCCGCCGCGATCGCGTGCGGCGGCAGGCCGGGATGGAAGCCCAGGTGCGCCGCCCAGGCGGCATCCACGATGAGCGGGACGCCCGCCTCGTGCGCGGCCTGCGCGTGCCCCGCGAGGTCCCCGGTGGTCCCCACGTAGGACGGGTCGCCGAGGAACACCGCGCACGCCTCGCGGGTGGCTGGCCAGCGCCGTCCCGGACGGTGCCCACCGCGACCGCGGCGGGCAGGCCGCTCGCGGTGCACGCTCGGCTGCACCCACACCGGCCGCAGCCCGGCCAGGACCAGCCCGAGCAGCAGCGACCGGTGCAGGCATCTGGTGACGATCACCTCCTGGCCGGGCGAGCCCACCGCCAGCGCCAGCGCCTGGTTGCCGTGGGTCGAGTCCGGCCACCGAGAACCGGCACCAGTCCGCGCCCCACAGCCGCGCCGCCCGCTGCTCCGCGTCGGCGAGCAGCACGTCGGCGTGCTTGATGGTGTCCAGCCCGCCGTACAGCGGCAGCGTCCCCGGCCGACCACCGCGCCGGTCAGGTCCTGGCGCTGCTTGTGGCCGGGGACGCTCATCGGGTTCAGCAGCTAAGCCTGCGCCTGCGCGGTGAACCGCAGCCAGGCGTCCAGCAGCGGCGCGTCGGCAGCGCAGCCCGCGCGGGTCACGGGCGTCGGCCAGCCTCCGTGGCCGGTACCGGCTGTCGTCGCGCGTTGCGTCATGCATCCGCCCAGTCCCCGATCACCGGCGCCAGAGCCGGGCCGGATGCGCGACGCCAGCCGTGCGCTGCCGCTACGCTACGCAGGTCGTGAGCAGCGCCTGAAGATCTGCCGCAAGCGGCGCGCCAGCTACCGCCAGAACCGCTTCCAGGTACCGCCGGACGCGGCCGAACTGCTCCTCATCCGGCACGGCGAATCGGAACCCGCCCTGCGTGGACGCCCCGTGCCCGCTGGTGGACGGGCGGTCCGATCCCGCGCTCGCGCCCGAGGGCCGCGAGCAGGCGCAGCTGGTCGCCGCCCGGCTGGCCGCCGCCGGCATCGACGCGATCTACGTCACCACCCTGCGCCGCACGGCGGAGACGGCGGCGCCGCTGGCCAGCCCGGCTCGGCCTGGTCCCGCAGGTGGAGGCGGGCCTGCGGGAGGTCGGCCTGGGCGAGTGGGAGGGCGGCCTGTTCCGCAAGATGGTGTCGGAGCACCACCCCGCCGCCATGCAGATGTGGGCCCAGGAGAGCTTCGAGGTCATCCCGGGCGCCGAGCTCGGCCGCCGAGTTCGCGGCCCGGGTGCGGGCCGCGGTCGGGCGGTGGCCGCCGCCCACACCGGCCAGCGGGTGGCGGTCTTCACCCACGGCGGCGTGATCGGGCAGGTGCTCGCGCTGGCCAGCGGATCACGGCCGTTCGCGTTCGTCACCTCGGACAACGGATCCATCTCCCGCCTGGTGGTGAGCGGGGACCGCGGTGGATCGTGCGCGGCTTCAACGACACCGCCCACCTGGAGCAGCCCCGGCCAGACGTGACGGTCGGCTCAGCTGGTCGTCCGCCGCGCCGGGGACAGGACACGCCTAGTCGAGTCCGGTGCGCTCGCGGCCGGTAGGGCAGCGGCGTCGCCGGGTCGGGCGAGTCGATCTCGCGGGCCAGCCGGTGCCCGTCGAAGACCGCCTCCGACAGCAGCCGGGGCGCGACCGCGTCGCCGATCCGGTACACCGCGGCGATCCCGGCGGCCGCCAGGGCCTCCGGGTCACCGGCCAGCTCCCGGTACAGCGCGTCGTCGGAGGCCTGCTGGGTGACCAGCACCACCCCGTCGCACCCGGCCGACCACGGCTCGCCGTGGCGGTCGTGGCCCGCCACCGCCCACTCCGCCGCCGTCGCCGCCGCTGTCACCGGCGCCCGGCTTGATCTCGGTGATCGTGGTCGCGTGAGCGACCCAACCCCGGCCCGGTGCAGGTGAGCCCGGAGCATGTCGCCCTCCAGGGTCTGGTCGCTCACCGGCGACAGGACGGCGAAGGTGGTGACGACCGTCACCTCGTACCCGTCGGCGGCCAGCAGCTCGGCGACGCCCGGCGCGACGTAGTAGCCGTCGGCGTCGTAGACCACCACCCGCGGGCCGGGCGGCCGCTTGCCCGCGCACACCTGCTCCGGCGTGAGCACGTGCGGCAGCGACGGGTCGGCGCCCGGCATCGGCCCGGGGTAGCCGGGCTGCACCCCATCCCCCGCCAGGATGACCCGGTGGCGATCACGACCAGCTCGGCGCCGTACTCCAGCACGTCCGCCGCGCGCAGCCGGCGCCCGGTGATGACCTCGACCCCGGGCAGCTGGCCAGCTGAACCGCGCGCCAGTCGGTGATCCGCCCCCAGTCCCCCAGCGTCGGCAGCCGCCGGGTCCAGCGCAGTCGGCCGCCGATCTCGGCCTCGGCCTCGACCAGGTGGATCGCGCCGAACCCCCGTTTGGCCAGCACGACCGCGCATTCCATCCCGGTCAGGCCCGGCGCCGACGACGAGCACCGGCCGGTCCGCGCCCGCCGCAGGGGTGAACTTCTCGGGGTGCCAGCCGCGGCGGTACTCCTCCCCGCTGTCGCGTTCTGCACGCAGCCGATCTGGCTGAACGTCTCCTCGCGGAGGATGCAGATGTTGGACCCGGTGCACTCGCGGATCTCGTCCAGCCGTCCCTCCGCGATCTTGCTGGGCAGGAACGGGTCGGCGATCGCCTGCCGGGCGCTGCCGATCACGTCGGCCTCGCCGGAGGCGATCACCTGCGCCATCAGGTCCGGGCTGGTGTAGCGGCCGACCGCGACGACCGGCTTGGCCGTCGCCTCGCGCATCCGGCAGTGCCCACCGGCGCTCGTGCCCTCCGGGTAGTAGCGGGAGGTCCCGGAGTCCTCCGGCCAGCTGCCCACCGTCACGTCCCACAGGTCGACCAGGTCGTCGGCCATGCCGACCAGGGCCAGCATGTCGTCGGCCTCGATGCCGGGCAGGGTCTCGGCCCCAGGCACGCCGGAGTCGCCGTGCAGCGCGATCCGGGTCGCGACCGCGCACTGGCCGCCGATCTCCGCCCGCACCGCCTCCAGGGTTTCCAGCCAGAACCGGCCCCGGTTGGCGCAGGCTGCCGCCGTAGCCGTCGGTCCGCAGGTTCAGCACCGTCGACAGGAACTGGGTCATCAGGTAGCCGTGCGCCCCGGTATACGTACACGATGTCGAAACCGGCGTCGGCCGCGTGCCGGGCGGCCCGCACCCAGTCCCGCTGCAGGCGGCGCGATGTCATCGGCGGTCATCTCCTTTAGCCAGCCCGCCCCACTGACGTTCCGAAACGATCTGGCTCGGGGCCATCCGCACGAACCGCGAGGCTCCGTTGGGGGCGGACGCGCCGCCGTGGTACAGCTCCGAGCCCGGCCAGCGCGCCGTGCGCGTGGATCGCCTCGGCGGTCAGCCCCAGCGCGCGGGCATCGGCCTCGTCCCAGATGTCCGCGGCGATCGCCGGGGTATCGTCGGTGTCGGCCGCTATCGGCGCGTACTCCACGCAGACCCCGCCCCAGCCGCCCTCGGCCTTGATGGCGCGGAACGCGGCCTGCGTCCACGGCCTGACCGACCCGAACCCGCTCGCGTGCGGCACCTGGTAGAAGCGGTTCGGCAGCGTCTTAGGCCCGATGACCACCGGCTCGAACAGGACCGCGTGCCTAGCGTCCACCGTCGCCCCCGAGCAACCGCCTGCACCTGCGTCACCTGCGCCACCCGCCGCCCGGCCCCGTCGGCGAGGTCGGTCTGCACCGTGATCACGGTTCGGCCTCACGTGCAGCGGCCGGGTGACGGCCATCGACCTCACCGTCGCGCAGCGCACGGTGAACACTGTCGACGAACTGATGGTGGCCGTTCCCGCCCCGGGCAGGCAAGTTGAGGTACGCTGCAGAGCCCGCCGAGGATGTCGGCCAGCCCCATCAGGGCGCCGCCGTGCATCGCCCCGGCGGTCGTGCAGCGTTCCGGCGCCCAGGCAAGCCTGGCCTCGGACCGTCCGCCCCGGCCGCGTCCAGCACCACGCCCAGCGCCGCCGCGAACGGCATCGTGGCCACCACCGCCTCCGAGATCGGGGTCCCCCGTCGGTTCGTTCTCGCTCACCAGTTCCTCCTCGGCGCCGACGCCGGTGTCCGTCGATCGCTATCACCCACCCGGCCCCGACAGCAACCATGCGCCCCGTTTTCCGCCATGGGTAACAGTTTCGCGGCGATCCAATGGCGGGAAGGTATCAGCGGAGGTGCAAAACGCCCGGCAGGCCGGGACGGCACCGCAGCCGCCGCACCGGGTCTGGGGATGGATCTGCTCGTTCGCGATGGCGCGGTACTGGCGACCAGGCCGCGAACCTGCGCTGGAAGAGGCGCTGGCCGCGCGCCGGGCCCCGCACGCCCGTCCTCCGGGTTTGGCAGAACGCATCCTGCGTCGTGATCGGGCGCGCCCAGCGGCCCGCGCGTGAGGTGAACCTGGCCGCGTGCGCGGCCAGCGGCGTGCCGGTGCTGCGCCGCGCCAGCGGCGGCGGCACCGTCTACCAGGACCTGGGCAACCTCAACATCAGCATGGCCGTGCCCGGCCGCGCGCCCGGGCTCGCCGCGGAGGTGGCCGCGCTGGTCGCCGCGGTCATCGCCGGGCTGGGGCTGGCACCCGGCGCCGGTGAACGCGGGGTGTTCGTCGGGCCCGCCAAGGTGTCCGGCCTGGCCAGCCAGCTCACCAGGGACGGGTCGCTGGCGCACGCCACGCTGCTGGTGACCACCCCCGCCGCCCGGGTCGGCGCCTTCCTCACGCATCGGCATGTCGGCGGAGCATCATCCGGCCGATTCGCGGCGCAGCCCGGTGACCTCGCTGCATGAGTCTGGGGTGTGACCTCGGCGTAGCCGGCAGCGCGCGGCGCCGTGCTGGCAGAGCGGCGCGGGCGTGGCCCGCCGCGGCGGCGGCGCCCAGCGCCGCCGAGAGCGCTGGCAGCGGCGGCTGCTGGCGGAGCGTTACCGCATGGACTCATGGCATCTGACCGGACGGACCGAGGAGGCACAGTGGACGATAAGACCCGTCTTGACCTGTACCGGGTGATGGTTCTCAGCCGCACCTTCGAGGAGGCGATTCTCCGCGAGTACCACGCGGACAAGAAACCCGCGTTCGACATCGGGGCCGGGCTGGTGCCCGGCGAGATGCACCTGTCGGCCGGGCAGGAACCGGTGGCCCGTCGCGTGTGCGCGCACCTGCGCGCCGGACGACGCGGTCACCGCGACCCACCGGCCGCATCACGTGGCCATCGCGCACGGTGTGGACCTGGACAAGATGGCTGCCGAGATCTTCGGGCGCGAGGGCGGGCTCGGGCGTGGCCGGGGCGGGCACATGCACCTGTTCGACCCGGACGTCCACTTCTCCTGCTCGGGCATCATCGCCGAGGGCTGCCGCCCGCGCTCGGGCAGGCGTTCGCGTTCTCGCGCGGCGAGGGCAACCGGGTGGCGGTCGCGTTCACCGGTGAGGGCGCCGCGAACCAGGGCGCGTTCCACGAGTCGCTCAACCTGGCCGCGCTGTGGAAGCTGCCGGTGGTGTTCGTGGTCGAGGACAACGACTGGGCGATCTCGGTGCCGCGCGACGCCTCCACCTGCATCCCGTCCAACGCCGACCGGGCCGCCGCCTACGGCATACCGGGCCAGCGGATCGACGACAACGACGTGGAAGCCATCTACACGACGGCCGGTGACGCGGTCGCCCGGGCGCGCGCCGGGGAGGGGCCGACGCTGCTCGAGATCCACACCGCTGCGGCTGTGGGGCCACTTCGAGGGCGACCCCCAGGCCTACCGGCCCGAGCTGGCCGACGTTCCGGCCAGGGACCCGATCCCGGCCTACGAGCAGCGGCTGACGCGAGGCCGGCATCCTGGACGCGGACGCGGCACGGGCCGTCAAGGACGAGGCATCGGCCAGGGTCGAGAAGGCGATCGCGTTCGCGAAGTCCAGCCCGGTTCCCGCGCCGGAGACGGCGCTTGACTACGTCTTCGCGTGAAGGAGGCAGATCAATGAGCGCCACTGAAACCACCACCGCGGCGGAAGATGCCCCGGCCGGGCAGTCCGGGCGCAAGCTGACGACCGCCCGTGCCATGGCCGAGGGAATCGCGCAGGAGATGGAGCGCGACGCCGGCGTCGTGGTGCTGGGCGAGGATCATCGGGAACTACGGCGGCATCTTCGGCTCGACCACCGGGCTGCTGGAGAAGTTCGGCCGGGACCGGGTGCTGGACACGCCGATCTCGGAGACCGCGTTCATCGGCCTCGGCATCGGTGCGGCGGTCGAGGGCATGCGCCCGGTCGTCGAGCTGATGTTCGTCGACTTCCTTCGGCGTCGCCATGGACCAGATCTACAACCACATGGCGAAGATCCACTTCGAGTCCGGCGGGAACGTGCGCGTGCCGATGGTGCTGATGACCGCCACCGGCGGCGGCTACAGCGATGCCGAGCAGCACTCGCAGTGCCTGTGGGGAACCTTCGCGCACCTGCCGGGGATGAAGGTCGTGGTGCCGAGCAATCCGGCCGACGCCAAGGGACTGATGATCTCGGCTATCCGGGACGACAACCCGGTCGTCTACATGTTCCACAAGGGGATCATGGGCCTGCCCTGGATGGCGAAGAACCCCCGGTCGGTGGCTCCGGTGCCGGAGGAGCCCTACGAGACCCCGATCGGGAAGGCGGCCGTGGCCCGGGCGGGCTCCGACGCCACGGTGGTCACCCTGTCCCTGTCGGTGCACCACGCGCTCGACGTGGCGGAGAAGATGGCCGCGGAGCACGGGGTGGACCTGGAGGTGATCGACCTGCGCAGCCTGGTGCCGCTCGACGCCGACACGGTCCTGTCCTCGGTGGCCAGGACCGGGCGGCTGCTCGTCGTCGACGAGGACTACCAGTCGTTCGGGCTGTCCGGGGAGATCGCGGCGCGGGTCGCGGAGACCGACCCGGGCCTGCTGCGGGCCCCGCTGCGCCGGGTCGCCGTGCCCGACGTGCCGATCCCGTACGCGCGGTCGCTGGAGCGCGCGGTGCTGCCGACACCGGAACGGATCGAGGCCGCCGTGCGCGACCTGTGCAAGGCTTAGGGCATGCCTCACAGGGACACGTCCTAGCGTGGCCGAGGTCGTGTTCCCCCGGCTGTCGGAGAACGAGCCCGACGCCGAGGGTGCTCGCCACCTGGTTCGTCAGCGACGGCGACCAGGTGGCGAGCGGGCAGTTGCTCGGCGAGGTGATGGTGGAGAAGGTGTCCGGGGAGGTGCTGGCCCCGGCGGCCGGGCAGGTCCGCCTGCTGGTCAGCGAGGACCAGACGACCCGCCAGGGCGAGGTGATCGCCCGGATCGACTAGCCCGGGCGCGTGGCCGACTGGCTCCGGCGGCGGCAAGCTTACGCCGAGAATGAACGGCTGACTGCTGGTTCGGGCGGCCGCGTCCCATGATGGTGCGATGAGACTGCTGGTGCTCGGCGGGACCCACCATGTTGGCCGCGCCGGTCGTGGAGGCCGCGCTGGCGCGGGGTGACGAGGTCACGACGCTGACGCGGGGGTGAGCGGGCCACCGGCGGCCGGGGCGCGCGCGCTGCACGCCGACCGGACCAAGCCGGGCGAGCTGCCTGCGGTGCTCGGCGGCGCGGTCTGGGACGCGGTGATCGACACCTGGAGCGGTGCGCCGCACGCAGTCCGGGACGCGGCCCGGCTGCTCGCCAGCCAGGTCGGCCACTACTGCTACGTCTCCAGCCGCTCGGTCTACCGGTGGCCGATACCGCCGGGCGCCGACGAGAGCGCACCGGTTGTCGAGGCCGATCCCAGGTCAATGGCCAGCGACGACTACGCGGCCGCCAAGCGGGGTGGCGAGGCTGGCGGCGGTGGAGGCGTTCGGCGGCCGGGCCCTGCTCGCGCGTGCGGGCCTGATCCTCGGCCCCTATGAGATCACCGGCCGGATGCCCTGGTGGCTGCGGCGGATCGAGCGCGGCGGCGACGTGCTCGCGCCGGGCCCGCCCGATTTGCCCCTGCAGTACATCGACGGCCGCGACCTCGCGGCCTGGCTGCTGCATGCCGCAGACGACGGGGTTGGCGGTGTCATCAACACGGTCAGCAAGCCAGGCCAGGCAACCATGCGCAGCCTGCTCGAGGCCGCGAAGGCGGCCACCGGCTCGCGCGACCCATCTGGTCTGGGTCCCGCCGGAAGTCATCGCGAGGGCGGGCATCGCGCCCTGGACCGAGCTGCCGGTCTGGGTGCCGCCGGACAGCGAGCTGATCGGCCTGCACACCGGCGACGTCTCCGCCGCGTACGCCGCCGGGCTGAGCTGCCGCCCGATCGAGGAGACCGTGGCGGATACCTGGGCCTGGCTGCAGGCCGAGGGTGACCCGCCGCCCGCCCCGGACCGCCCCGCTCACGGCGTGGACCCAGACCGCGAGCGGGAGGTACTCGCGATGGCCGCTCTGCGCCGAGGGTCCGACATGATGATGGACCAACAGGAGGCCTGCCGGTGCCGGTGAAGATGCGAGCCATCGACTTCCACGTCCATCTGCCGACCCCCGACTGGCTGACGGGAGCATGGCGGGATACGTCGAGGCGGCGGAGGCCTACTTCCGCTCACCGGTGCAGCGGCTGTCCATCCCGGACCTGGCCGAGATGTACCGCGCAGCTGGAGACGATGGCGGTGCTGCTGGCGTGGGATGCCGAGACCGCGACCGGGCGCCCGCGGGTGCCGAACGAGACCGTGGCGGCCGCCTGCCGCGATCATCCTGATGTGTTCACCGGGCTCGGCGCCGTCGACCCGCACAAGGGCGAGGCCGCCGTCGCCGAGGTGGCCAACATCGCCGCGCTGGGTCTGCGCGGGGTCAAGTTCCATCCGTCGCTGCAGGCGTTCGCCCCGGACGATGAGTCCCACTGGCCGGTCTTCGCCGCCTGCGAGCGGCACGGGCTGCTCGCGCTGTTCCACACCGGGACCAGCGGGATCGGCGCCCGCCAGCCCGGCGGTCAGGGCATCGCGCTCGACTACGCCCGCCCGATCAGGCTCGACGCCGTCGCCGCCGCCCACCCCGGGCTGACCGTGGTGGCAGCGCATTTCGGCTGGCCATGGCATATGGAGCTGGTCGCCATGGCGCTGCACAAGACCAACATGTACATCGACATCTCCGGCTGGGCGCCCCGCCGCATCCCGCCCGAGCTGGTGAGTGAGCTCCGCGGGCGGCTGGTAAGCCAGTTCGTGTGGGGCAGCGACTTCCCCTTCCTGGCCCCGCAGCGGTGCCTGGCCGAGCTGGACGGGCCCGGGCTGCCCGGACGAGGTGCTCGCGCAAGGTGCTCTACGAGAACGCGGCCCGCATCCTGCGCCTGCCTGATCCGCCCGGCGCACCAGGCCCGGTCATGCCGGCCCCGTCCACCCGCGTCCGCGTCGCTGGTGTCTTCGCGGGCCACGCCGCCCCAGACGGCGGCCGGGTTGGCGAGGTCGGCGTCCGAGTCCGGCCGCCATTCCGGCACCCGGACCAGGCCGGGTTCCACCAGATCCAGTCCCGTCGAAGAACCTGGCGACCTCGGCGTGGGAGCGGAACCTCAGCTTCGCCGGCATGAGCTCGTTCAGCCGGGACGCGAGGCTGCGCGACGCCCGGGCTGTAGATGTCGTTAGCCGGGATGCGAGATGGCCCAGGTAGCTGCCGGACGGCACCGCGTCCATCAGCTGCCTGACGATGCTTACCGGGTCGTCCTCGTCGGGGATGCATTGCAGGATCCCGATCAGCATCACCGCCACCGGCTTGGTGAAGTCCGAGCGTGCCGCGCCGCGGCCCGGACGATCTCGGCGACGTTCCGCAGGTCCTCGTCGAAGTACGCGGTGGCGCCCTCGGACCCGCTGGTCGAGCAGGGCACGGGCGTGGGCGAGGACGATCGGGTCGTTGTCCACGTAGACGACGCGGCACTCGCGCGCCAGGCCTGCGCCACCTCGTGGGTGTTGTCGGCGGCGGGGATCCCGGTGCCGATGTCGAGGAACTGCCGGATGCCGCCCTGGCTAGCCAGGTACCGCACGGTCCGGGCCAGGAACGCCCGGTTCCCGCGCACGCCCTCCACCACGTTCGGGTCTTCCCGCATGGCGGCCTCGGCGGCGACCCGGTCGGCGGCGAAGTTGTCCTTCGCCGCCCAGCCAGTAATCGTAGACACGGGCGATGTGCGCGACGCTGGTATCGATCTCCGCGAGCGGGCTCTCCTGGCGGCTAGGCTGGGCCGACAGCCAATCGCTGCTCACTGGCGCCCTCTTCCGTCGCGGGCCGCACGGCGCGGCCTTCTGGTGCGGACAGCCTATCGATGGCGCAACGAATGCTCATGCGCCCCAGCTCCCACGGCGGTCAGCGATGGATCTCGACCAGCAGAATCCACGCGTTGAGCACCGCCCCCTGCGAAACCCAGCACGTGCCCGCGACCAGCCAGTACACGCCCGCCGTAACACGGCGATGAGGCTGATACCGGCGGCGACCATCGGCAGGGTGCCCGCCCGGTCACCCCGATGGGGCACCGCCGTCCAGGACAGGGGCTCATCAGCCGACCGCGCGGGATGCGGAGCCTGCGCACCAGCGGGGGCTGCCGCCTCGGCCGTGGCCACGAAGAGGTCGTGCCATTGCTCGGGCCGATACGCGGTCATCCCGCCAGGCCCGTGGCGCCCCGGCACGAGGAACGTCCAGCACCTGCTGGCCGTACTTCGCCAGCTTGGTCTCCCCACCCCGCTCACCTTGCCCAATGCGGCAAGGGAGGACGGGCTGCGTCGCCGCGATCTCGGCGCAGCGTCGCGTCATGGAAGATCACGTAGGCGGGCACGCCCCTGCTCCTTCGCGGTGGCGGCGCGCCAGGCGCGCAGCTGCTCGAAGCGCCCGGCCGCTTCCGCGTGGCAGCTCGGCGGCCGCCGCGCCGTCGGCCGCCGACACGCCGCGGCGGGCCTGGCGCGGGCGGGCCGCACGCTCCGGCTCACGCCTGAGCAGCACCTGGTGCTGGCTGCGGAGCACCGCGGCGCTCGTCTCGGTCAGCGTCAGCGTGCCGTAGTCGCTCTCGACCGCCAGCAGGCCCTGGGCCAGCAGCTGGCGCACGACGCCGCGCCACTCGGGCTCGCGCAACTCCGTCCCGACCCCGAACACGGTGAGGGAGGCGTGGCCGTGCTGGACGATCTTCGCCGTCTGCCTGCCGAGCAGAATGTCGATCACATGGCTCAGCGCCGAACCTCTGGTGCCGCTCGCGCTGGAGGCGGAACACGGCCGAGAGAATCTTCTGCGCGGCCACCGTGCCGTCCCACGACTGCGGCGGCGACAGGCACGTGTCGCAGTTGCCGCACGCGGCGCTGCGCTCGCCGAAGTAACCGAGGAGCTGCGCACGCAGGCACTGGACGGTTTCGCACAGCGCCAGCATGGCGTCGAGGTGGCGGCTCAGCTAGGCGGCGGTGCGCCTCGCCGCCCTCGGAGGTGTCGATCAGCTTGCGCTGCTGCACGACATCGGCGAGGCCGTAGGCGAGCCAGGCGGTGGCGGCAGGCCGTCGCGGCTAAGCCCGGCCGGTCTCCTGGTAGTAGCCCTCGACGGACTTGGGCAGGTCGAGGTGGGCCGACGTAGCGCACGTCGGGCTTGTCGATGCCCATGCCGAACGCGATGGTGGCGACCATGGCCATGCCGTCCTCGCGCAGGAACCGCGCCTGGTTCGCGGTGCGGGTCCGCGCGTCGAGCCCGGCGTGGTAGGGCAGCGCGGTGATCCCGTTCCCGGTCAGGAACTCGGCCGTCTGCTCGACCGAGGCCCGCGACAGGCAGTAGACGATGCCCGCGTCGCCGGCGTGCTCGGTCCGCAGCAACTCCAGCAGCTGCCGCCGCGGCTCGGACTTCGGCATCGATCCGGTAGCAGATGTTCGGGCGGTCGAAGCTCGCCACGAAGTGGCTGGCGTCACCAGGTTGCAGCCGCTCCGCGACCTCCTCCCTGGTGGCCTGGGTGGCGGTCGCCGTCAGCGCGATCGCGGGAACGTGCGGCCATCGCTCGTGCAGCGCGGACAGCGCCGAGGTAGTCGGGCCGGAAGTCGTGCCCCCACTGGGACACGCAGTGCGCCTCGTCGATGGCGAACAGCGCGATGGCGCCGCGATCGAGCAGGCGCAGGGTCGACTCGATCCGCAGCCGCTCCGGAGCCAGGTAGAGGAGGTCAAGCTCGCCGGCCACGAACGCCGTCTCCACCTGCAGGCGCGCGCCGGGATCCTGCGTTGAGTTGAGGAATCCCGCCCGCACGCCGAGTTCGCACATGGCGTCGACCTGGTCCTGCATGAGGGCGATGAGCGGCGAGACGACGACACCGGTCCCCTGCCGGAGCAGCGCGGGTATCTGGTAGCACAGCGACTTGCCGCCGCCGGTCGGCATCAGCACGCAGCGCGTCGCCGCTCAGCCGCCACGTGCTCGATGATCTCCAGCTGCTGGCCGCGGAACGAGTCATAGCCGAAGACGCGGCGCAGGACCTCCGACGCGTCGTTCAGCAGGGAGCCGGTGACGGGGAACCACCCGGCCACTCTACGGGCGATGAGCGTCACCGGGCGCGCTGCCCGACTCGGCGAGGGCGGCGCAGCGGGAACGGCGGGCGCAGGCGCAGCTCCACGTTCCGGTCGGGCGGCGCGCCAGCCAGGCTCCGAGTCGGCGCCGTCGAGCGGGACGTTCGCGGCCAGCTCGCGGTGCAGCGCGGCCAGGTCGTCGCTGGTCTCCAGCGACGACGGGGCGGGCGGCGATGTCATGGTCGACCATCGTGCAGACGATGGCCAGGTACCTCGCTCGCGTCGGCCAGCTCGACCAGCCGTGTCTGGCACGGCCAGTCCGCGATGGAGCAGGTGGTGACCTCCCAGAATCCCGCGCCGGGTCGGCCGGGTCGCGGCGCGGCCGCACCGCGTTGGTGTGCGTGTGGCCGTTCAGCCACAGCACGACGTTGGGGAAGCGGTGCAGGAGGGCGAGGACGTCGGCCCCGTGGAGCACGGGTTCCCGGCGGGGCCGTTGTGCCGGCTCGTTGGTCAGGCGTGTCGGTCCCATGGTGGGAGAGAACGACCACCAAACGGTCCTCGTGGCCGGTGCTCACCGCGCGCCCGCCGGGCCCGCGGTAGGCGGAGTGCACCTCGGCCAGCCGCTCCGAAGCCAGCGGGCCTGCTGGCGGTCGAGGCAGCCCTCGGCGCCCCCGGCCGGGCAGCTGGTGTCCAGCGCTATCAGGCGGGCGGCGGGGGTGTCGTGGACGTAGTAGGCGGTGCCATCCAGCCGGTTCTGCGCGCTGAACCCGTGCCCCGCCGGGCGCGCGCCGGGCCGGAAGTGAGCCGCCACGAAATCGCGCCTGGTGACCGGCTGGCGCGCGGGGTCGGCCGTGACGGTGCGGGCGGGGCCCGCCATGAACGCCTCGGGATGGTCGGTGAACAGCTCCAGCGCCCGGTCGTGGTCGAAGCCGTCCGGCAGCGCCAGCGGTTTCCGCGGGCCGGTCAGCGCGGCGGCGATGCCCGCCGTCATCACCCCGACGCCCTGGTGGAGCGCCTCGTGGTTGCCGAAGCAGGAGAGCCAGGGGACGCCCAGGCCACCGGAGCGGAACTCGGCAGCGGCGCGTTCCAGCAGGCCGGGTGGTGCGGGAAGCCGAACTCGCGCCGGAAGTAGTCCGGCCCGTCCGGGCCGTCGCCGTCCGGGTTTCCAGAAGAAGTCGTCCGGCCAGTTGCGGCGACTGGACGCCCTCGCTAGCCGGGGCCGCCGGAGTCCGGGGCGACGAGCCCGCCGTCGAGCAGGGCGAGGACGGTCTGCAGCTCGTTCCACTGGGCGTTGTCGATGGCGTCCCCGGTGGTCACCGCGAGCCGCAGCGGCGCCCCGGTGGCGGGCCCGCGCAGGGCGTTGACCGTGCGCAGCATGGCGTCGACGGCGTGCGCGGTCAGCGCCTCCTGCGGGCGCTGGACGGGGATGATCTCGGCATACCTGGGGTCGGCGAAGCAGCGGTTGAGGAACTCGAAGCGGGTCGGCGACTGGACGTCGGCGAGCTGGAGGTCGGTCAGGTGGACCAGGCACAGCAGCGGGCCTGCGGCGGCCCGCTGCCGATCCGGCGCGGCCCGGCACCGGGTCCCCTCAGCCGCTGGTTCCGGCGCGCCAAAATCGTCGCGCACCAGGTGCGGTTCGCCTTCGACGATCGTGACTGCCCGGTAGGGCGCGGTGGACCCCGCCCGCAGGACCTACCCCACGCGCCGGCTAGGCGCTCCGTCGTCAGCGGCGGGCGCGGTGGGCGCGGCGGGCTCACGCCCCGAGTATGACAGTGGGGCGCCGGTGCCGCGTCAGCGGAGCTCGTGAGCGGGAGCGGCCTGGCGGAGCCTGTCAGCAGGCGCGTCAGCGGGCGCGCATCCGGTTGTTGCGCGCGTTGTGCTCGACCTCGGCGAGACCGAGCACCTCCAGGACCGGCGGGACGTAGTTGCCGAACCGGCCGCGCAGCCCCTTCTTGAGCCCATACCAGCCGCCGACCGGGTTGGCGGGCGAGCGGCCCCAGGCCTCGACCGTGCCCTCGGCGGCCGTACTTCTGCTCGTCGGCGTTGCCCAGCGGCACCCAGTCGCCGCGCTCCTTCAGCATCGCGTGCAGGTCGTCGATGCAGCGCAGCCGGTAGCGCAGCTGGGTCGTGCCGACCTGGACGACCAGGGCAGGCGGGTCGGAATCCTCATCCCGCCACGCCTCGAATTCAGACTTGCCCGGCGGCGTCGTGAGGATCCACGGATCGCTGGCGGTTCCCGATCCATCGGCATGAGGCTGTCATCGCGGTGCTCCCTTCACGGCTGGACCCAGCCGATTATGGCAGCCGATACATGACATCTTCTGTCATGATCCGGGATTATCCTCGGCCCATGCGAGCCAGCCGCCTTGTCGGGCTGCTGGGCCTGCTCCAGGCCCGCGGCCGGATGAGCGCCCGGCAGCTCGCCGACGAGCTCGAGGTCTCCCAGCGCACGATCCTCCGCGACATCGAAGCCCTCAGCGCCGCCGGGATCCCGCTCTACGCCGTCCGCGGCTGCTCAGGGTGGCTTCGAGCTGCTCGACGGGTTTCGCAGCGATCTCCCGGATACCGCCCCCGCGCAGGCACCCGCTGGCGCCGGGTGCCAGGCGTCCGGCGGGCGCGGGTGCTCCTGTCCCCGCGGCGGCCGCCGCCTCGCGGCGCTGCTGGGGCGGCCGGCCGGCATCCGGATCCGCAGGCGCAATCCCGCCGTCGCCGGCCGTGAGGGGCTGGGTCGAGGCCTGGGTGCGGATCGGCTCCGCTCGACGCCGCCGCGCTGGACATGCTCGCCCTCGGAGCCGAGGTCGAGGTCATCCATCCACCGGAGCTGCGCGCCCAGGTCGGCCAGACTGGCCAGGCAGATAGCGGACTGCACTGGCTCGCGGCGACGGCGAGCGGTGACGATGACGCAGATCGCTCTCCGTGGCGGGCCTCAGGCTGGCCTACGACGCCGCGGGCGCTTAGCGATCCCCCGATGATCTTCGTTCACGGCTGGTGCTGCGACCGCTCGTACTTCGCTCCGCAGTTCGAGCACTTCGCCAGCGGCCACGCCGTCGTGGCGGTGGACCTGCGCGGGCACGGCGACAGCGGCCGCCCCGCGAGCCCGCGCCCGGCGGCTATGACGTGGACGTGACTGGCTGACGATGTGCTCGCGGTGGCGGGTGCGGCCGGTTGCGGCCGGCCCGTGCTGGTCGGCCACAGCCTGGGCGCCCTGATCGGGCTGGCGTGCGCCGCCCAGGCGGGCGCCATCCGCGCGCTGGTGATGGTCGACCCGGCACCGATCACGAACGAGAGAGCCAAGAGCGTTCTTCCGCGAGTCCGTCGTGATGCCGTGGCCGCCGACGACAACGGGTCGTGGCGCACAACGTTCGTGGAGGGGATGTTCCTGCCCACCGACGCGAGCCCGGCGGGCGGCCATCATCGAGCAGATGACCAGCACTTCGCCGGCGATCTCCGCCGAGGTCATGCGGGTCATGGGCGAGTTCGACGGCGCTGGCGCGCTGGCCCAGGCGACCGTGCCGGTGCTGTCGATCGGCTCGGCCGTCCCTGCCAACGCGTCCGCCGATCTGCGCCGCCTGTGCCCGGCGATCACCGTCGGCCAGACGGTCGGGCTCCGGTCATTTCAACCAGCTCGAGGTGCCCGACCAGGTGAATGCCATGATCGAGCGCTTCCTTGCCGTCAACGAGCTGTCACAGCGCGGCTAAAAGTCACCACGACGCCTCGAGGCCCATCACTCGCAATCGTGATCATGGGCTGGCTGTACATCTGGCTGCTACCGATCCCATGATCACCACTTCCGCGTCCCGAGTATTGCTGGCGTGATCATCGGCCGGGTGCACACCGGCGACAGTGATTCCATGATCGCCGAGTGCACCACGGTTCCGGTTCTCCGCCTGAGCCGCGCGGCAATCACCGCTGACCGCGCGGGCAATCACCGCCGAATGCGCAGGCAATTGCTCGGCGAACCGGCGCGGGCAATCGCCGCCGACCTGGCCAGGCCTTAGCTGCCGAGGCTGGAGCGCAGGTTGGCGCACTCGCGTCAGCGCGGCGGTGAACACGCCCTGGTTCAGCGTGCCGCTGGTGAGCCCGTTGGCCATGGCGATCCTCGCCTGCTGGCCCTGGCTCGGCCGTCTGGGCCGAGCAGAGAATCAGGTCCATCCCCGCCTTGACCGCCAGGATGGCGCGGTGCCTGGTCGAGCCGAACGATCGCAGCGCGTCGGCCTCCAGCGCGTCGGTGATCGTGACGCCCGTGTAGCCGAGCCGCTGGCGCAGCTCGCCGTTGACGATGGCGGACGACAGCCCGGCTACGGTGTTCGGGAGCCAGTGCCCGGTACTTCGGCCCAGGACACCATCACGAGCTTGACCCCGGCGGTGATCGCCGCCCGGTAGGGGAACTCGTCGACCGTGCGCAGGGCGTGCAGGGTCACGTTCAGGGTCACCGGCCCCGCGTCGGTGTTCTGCGACCGCGGTCGCCGCGCCCAGGCCCGGGAAGTGCTTGGCGGTCGCCGCGACGCCGGTCGCCTGCTGGGCCGTGATGAAGTCGGCGCCGAGCGAGGAGACCACGTTGGGGTTCGTGCTGTACGAGCGGCCGAACTGATCGATGAAGTTGCCCGCCCTGCGGTAGACGTCCAGCACCGGCGCCAGGTTCACTGTTCATGCCGACGCTTGACCAGGTTCCTCCCCGCGCCGGTGCCACGCGGTCTTCGCCGCGTGGCGCGGATGCGGCTGACTCGCCGATCTGCTTCTCCGACAGCGAGCGGCTGCCCGGGCAGGCGCCGGACCAGCACCGCCTTCCTGGTCGGTCATCAGCAGCAGCGGAACGCCGCGCATCGGGTTCAGCGGGCTGGCGTTGGCCCGGTCGAGCTCGCTTGATCACGCCGGCGATCTGGGCCCGGCTGGAGATGTTGCCGCCGAAGAAGATGACCCCGCCGACCGGGCCGTGCCGGATCCAGCTCAGCAGCGCGGCTTACGGCGTCGAGGCCGTTATAGCTGTAGATCACCCGCTGGCTTACCATCTGCGCTCGCTGTGAGCGTTGGGCAGGGCATCCGGGCTCGCCGCGGCCGGATCCGGCTGACGTCGCCGGGATCGACCGTGCCGGACGTGGCCTAGCCGCCCAGCCGATTGCCCGGCCGCAGACTGCGCTGCCCGGCCGCCCCCACGCAGGAGATGAGCGCCAGCGCACTCATCAGTCACGGCAAGGGGTGAGCGCGCGCAACGGCGAAGTCCCCGGCATACGAGTCCTCGATGCGGGCGGATGCGATGGCACGCCACCACCCGCGCGGTGTCCCACGATCCTTGGCAGAGCTGATCATTTGTCCTCTGAGAGCACGAAGACGGCGTCTGGAACGTCCAGGGCAAAGGGTAAGGCATCCCCGTGCCACAGGAGCGCACCGGGACAAGAAGGCGACCACGGTGTTCCGCCCTCGGGCCGCCCGTCCGGTCGCACCGGGCCAGCTGATCGCAGCGGCGCACGGGCTGGCACCGGAGTGGTCAGCCAAGCACGTCCGGGCGGGCCAGTGCTGGTCGGCTGGACTGGCGCTATCGTCCGGTTCAGGGTGCCCAGCTTCCCGCAGGCTGCCAGCGAAGACGTCCGTGGCGCTCCTCAGCTGGCTCGCAGCGGTGACGACAGGACGCATGTGGGCTGGACGAACGAAGCCGCGGGAGCGGCCGCCACCGATGGCTGGCGGCCGTGCGGAGTCACCGGGACCATCATCCTGGTGACCGTGCTGGTCGTTCTCGGCGTCGGTTACCTCAGGTCCCCGGCCAACGAGGCGGCCGCCCCGGCGAGGCTTAGCCAGACCCGGCAGAGCGGCGGATTCCGCCGGGTCACGCCGGTTCGCCGCCGGGCGGCGGTGGCCGCCGGGCGGCTGCAGACCTGGGCGGCCCGCTCCTACACCCACACGCATCTGTGGCAGGCGGCGAGTGCCCTCGCGGCGACCATCGGCTACATGCGGGCAACGGGGTCCCAGTCCTACCTCGGCGACCTGGGTGCCACCTACCAGGCACATCACGCTGCCGCGGCCACGGCTTCCCGGACCATTACTACGACGACGATGGCTGGTGGGTGCTGACCTGGATCAAGGCGTACGACCTGACCGGTAACAGGGCGTACCTTCAGCCTCGCCAAGTCCGTGTTCGCCGCCATGGCCCAGGGCTGGACCCACGCCTGCGGCGGGGGCGTGCTGTGGAGCAAGTACTGGCCGTTACAAGAACGCCATCACCAACGAGGAATTCATGCGGGACGCGGTCCTGCTGCACGAGGGCAACGCCGGGCGACACCACATACGCCCGATGGGCACTCCAGGAATGGGCATGGTTCTCGCACAGCGGCATGCTGACCCGCTCCCACCTGGTCGTCGACGGCCTGACGGTGTAATTGCCTCACCAAGCTGAGCTCGCCGAGATGGACTTACAACCAGGGGGATGCTCATCGGCGCACTGGTGTCCATGGCCAATCTGACGGGCCACCGGTCATTCCTGGTCACGGCGGGCAAGGTGGCCCACGCGGTCATGCACAGCGCCAGGCTCAGCCCGGGAGGAATCCTGCGCGTAGCCGTGCCGCCCTGCTCCACTGCGGACGGGACGCGCCGATGTTCAAGGGCATCTTCATGGAGAACCTGAAGCTGCTGTACGACCGCGTGGGAGGCGCCGCGTACCAGCGATACATGCGCAGGAACGCGGTAGCCGTGTGGGCCGACGACAGGAGGGGCGCGGCGTTCGGCGTCAGCTGGGCCGGACCGTTCACGCACCGACCGTGACCGCGCAGGCGTCCGCCCTGGCCGTCCTCACCACCCAGATACCGTAGCCCGGCCGCGGCCGCCACTGGGCTGATGGCCGCCGGGCTCCGGCCGCAGGCGGGCTGATGGCCGCTCCGGCACGCAGGGCCAACCTGATGCCGCCTCCGTGCTGGGCTGATGGCTATGGACCGTCTGGTCCGCCGCCCAGGCTGATGCCGCTGGCAGGGCCGATGGCCGACAGGTCCGGCCCGCCGCCCGGGCTGATGCCGACGGGTCCGGCCCGGCGAGCTGGCACCGCGGGCCGGTGGCCCGTATAGCTCCGCCAGCGCAGGCTGCGAAGAGAAGAGGAGGCCGTCGATGGGGTTTGAGCACATCCTGGTCGAGCGGTCAGGCGACTTCGCCACCGTCACCATGAACCGGCCGGAGCGGCGCAACGCCCCGTCCCTGGCGCACATGCAGGAGCTGATCACCGCGCTGCGCGAGATCGGGGACAGCGACGCGCTCGGCATCGTGCTCGCGGGCAACGGCCCGGTGTTCTGCGCCGGGCACGACTTCGCCGACGTGGTCGACGCCGACCTGTCGGAGGTTCGCTCGCTGCTGGTGACCTGCACCGAGCTGATGACGCTGATGCAGCAGGTGCCCCAGCCGGTCGTGGCGCGGGTGCACGGGCTGGCCACGCGCAGTAGGCTGCCAGCTCGTCGCCAGCGCCGACCTCGCCGTCGCCAGCGAGAACGCAGGCTTCGCCGCTCCCGGCGGCAAGGGCGGCTGGTTCTGCCACACCCCGATGGTGGCGGTCGCCCGCAACGTCGGCCGGAAGCGGGCCGCGGAGATGGCCCTGTCCGGCGACATCATCGACGCGCGGACCGCGCTGGACTGGGGCCTGGTCAACCGGGTGGTCCCGGCGGAGCAGCTCGACTCCGCCGCGTGCGGACCTGCTGCGAGCGCGTCACGCGGGGATCGGCCGAGAGCAAGGGCATCGGCAAGCAGGCCCTGTACGCCCAGATCGACCTCGACCAGCCGAAGGCCTACGCCTACGCCATCGAGGTGATGGCGGCGACCAGCCAGCTGCCCGACGCGCGGGAGGCATGCGGGCCTTCCTCGGCAAGCGCAAGCCGCAATGGCGCCGCCGGGCGCCACTAACCGCATCCACGGGGGCGCTGGCGCGCCAGCGCCGCGCACCACTGATGTGCAACGCGGGCGCCGGTGGGCGTCGCCATGCTGCCTACGCAGTGTGGCGACCAGCCGTGCTCAGGAGTTCCCGGCGACTGACGGCCCCGAGCCGCGGTCGAGAATCTCGGCGGCCCCGGACAACGCACCGCAGCGGGTCGTCGACGACCAGGACAGGGATGCCGGTGGCGACCTCGATCCGGCTCGCGAGGCCGGGCAGGAGCGCCCGCCCTCGGCGAGGCGGATCTCTCCCCGCACGACGTCTTCAGCGAGGTTCGGCGGGATATCGGAGAGCATCTCCTGCACCGACGCCACCATCATCGCGACGACTGTGCTCCAGCGCCTGTGCCACGGGCCGTCCCGGCACATGCTCGACCCGGGGCGTGCGGCTCGCCACGTCCACACCGACCGTCTCGACCCATCCGGTCCCCGGCGTCGGTGAGACCCAGGTTCATCTTCAGGTTCCGCGCGGCGTTGCGGCCGATGAGCAGGCGAGGTCGGCCTTGACGGCCTGCACGATCGCCTCGTCCATCGCGTTGCCGCCCAGCCGCAGCGACTGGGCACGCACCAGGTGACCGCTGGTCACCACCGCGACCTCGGTGGTCCCGCCCCCGATGTCCACGATAGAACGCACCAGACACGTCGGCGGGGCCGAGCTCGGACCCCGCCGCGGCGGCGACCGGCTCTTCGATGAGCTTGACGTTGCACCGGGGCTCGACCGCCCCGCGGCCACCGCCAGGGATCGCTGTTCGACCCACGTGGCGCCGCCAGGGACGCAGATCACGGCCGAGCGGCCGCAGCGGGCCGCGGCGCAGGTGAGCCCGGCGCAGGAACGCCTGCAGCATGGCCACCGCCGCGTCAGGTCGGCGACGACCCCGTCACGCAGCGGGTGGATGACATCGACGCCCTGCAGGCTCCTTGCCCAGCCAGAGCGTCCGCTGCGTCCCCCACCGCGGTCACGCTGCCAGTCGTCCGGTCGAGCGGCGATCGCGGACGGCTCATCGATCACGAGCCCCCGCCCGGCGACATAAACCAGCGTGTTAACCGTGCCCAGATCGATCGCCACGCCCGCCCGCAGCCGCATGCCACCCACTCCGTTGCCCCAGAACTATCGTGTGGTCCCCACCAATGGTGCCTGCTCCCGCTGCGGAAGGCTAAACAACGGGGCCCGGTCAGCCTACCGGGAGAGCGGGACGCGCACGGTAAGCGCGCGGCGCAGCAGCGTAACGGTTAGCGAGCGGCCCGGCGTGATCACCTCGCCGTCAACCTCGCGCGGAAGTTCCGTTCCGGCCTTGATCTCGACCCGGCGCGCCTGGTGCCGTTCCAGCTGCGGGCCGTCGCGGCCGCTGCGGGTCAGCACGCCGGTGCGCCACCCGCAGCCAGCTGACCGGCTGCTGAGGGCGCCAGGATCCCCACGTCGAGCAGGCCGTCGTCCAGCCGCGCGCGCGGCAGCAGGATGAACCCGCCGGGCAGCAGCCCGGCGTTGCCATCCACCACGCACCGGGCCTGCCTGGCCAGCGGCTCGTCATCGTCGAGGCGCACCGTGAAGCAGCTCGCCCCGGCCGCGGCAGGTGCGTGACCCCGGCCACGGCGTACGCGAGCCAGCTCAGCCCGCCTCTTCAGCAGGCGCGGCGTCGCGGCGACGACCTCCGCGTCCAGGCCGATGCCCGCCATGGCGGCGAAGGTCAGCCCCCGGCGCCGCCCGTGGTCCCGGCGCCACGTGGTCCCGGCGCCCGTCCCAGCGTCGGCGGTCCCGGCGTCGGTGATCCCGGCGCCGTCCGCACCAGCGGCGGCGGCCCCGGCGACGGCCAGGTCGATCCGCCGCTCGTGCCCGCCGAACCCGGCGGCGAGCGATCCGCCGATCCTGGGCGGGATGCCCAGCGCCCGCGCCGCCAGGTTGGCCGTGCCCAGCGGCACGATCGCGAGCGGGACCTGCGTGCCTAGCGAGAGCCTGCGCGCAGGCCCGGACCGTGCCGTCACCGCCCGCGGCGACGACCATCCGGGCGCCAGCGGCGACGGCGCCACGCGCCAGCCCGAGCCCCCGGTCGTCGAGCGGTCGTCTCCAGGAAGGACGGCTCCCAGCCACCGGCCGCCGCCGCCTCCCGGCATCGTCAGCGGAACCCGCGCAGGTCACGGGCCAGGGTGCTGATTGATCACGATCGCGGCGAGGCCGCATGCGCCGGTGGTTCGGGGCCCGCGATGACGCGGCTCCGGCCGGCTTCCGGCCGGATCGGCTGGGCGTTCACCGCAGGCTCAGGGCCAGCGCCACCGCGCAGGCGACGTCCACCAGGCCGCCGCCGAGGTGAGACCGCAGCGCCAGCCCACCGCATCGACGAGGAATCCCGCGAACCCGAAGCTCGCGGCCGCGGCGAACGTCATGACGGCGCCGACGGCGGCGAACACCCGCCCGCGGATCGCGTCCGGAGTCCGGCGCTGGTAGATCCCGTTGAAGCCGACGAATGCGAACGAGTCGCTGAACGCGAACAGCAGTAGTGAACGAGCGGGATGAGCGCGAACCACGGGGACAGCGCCGACGGCCGCGCACGAGGCCCCGAAGACCAGGCAGCCGAGGATCGCCGCCGCGGGCTCCGGTGGCCCTGGTCACGATCCGCGCCGCCAGCAGCGAGCCGAGCCAGCCCGCCTGCCCCCCACGCGACGTTCATGATCCGTACCCGACGCCTCCACGCCGAAGTGGTGGATCAGCGGCAGGTCGGCCACCGCGGCGATCTCGGTCGCCATGTAGGTGACGGCGCCGACGACGGTCAAGGTCAGCAGGGTCCCGTGACGCCAGACGAAGCGCTACGCCCCGCCCATACGCCGCTCTCCCCGCCCGCGGCAGGATGGCGAGGCTTCGCTGCCGGAACCGACCGCGCACGGCCGTTATGAAGCCCGCCGAGAGCCACGAACGAGGCGGCGTTGGCCCAGAACGCGGGCCCCGCTCCCACGCGCGGCGTAGAGGACCCCGCCGAGCGCCGGGCCGACCAACTGCCCCACGTTACTGGCCGCGCTCAGCGTGCCGTTCGCCCACGACAGGTCCGCCGCCCCGGCCAGGTTGGGGACCGAGCCGCGCGTGCCGCCGGGCCGAACGGCGAATGCAGCAAAGCGGCCAGCGAGCCGAGCAGTGATCAGCGGCAGCGGCGGTGCCGGTGACGGCCATGCCCAAGCGTAGCGTCACCGCCCGAGCAGGTCGCACGTGATCATGATGCGGCGGCGGTCGAGCCTGTCCGCCATCATCGCCGGACAGCGGAGCCACCAGCGCGGAAGGGATGCGGCGTGAGCAGGAAGCTCACCGACAGCCACACGGCCGAGCCCGGTCTTCGCGTAGACCGCCAGCGCGAGCGCGGTCGAGGCGGCCCAGTCGCCGGTGCCGGAGATGGCCGACGCGGCCGCCAGCCGCCGGATGTCGCCCCGCCCTCGGTTGATCATCAGATGCTCCCGGCTGAAGCGGCCCGGAACGCCCTATTGAACCACGCCCGCCGACGCGCCCGCTTCCGGCCGGTGGACACGCGCGGCGCCCGGTGCGAGCCTGAAGCCAGCAGATGATCGCCAGCGGGCCAGATCCAGCCAGGTCACTGGCCGACCGCAAGCATGGAGGGACCGTGGACAGCACCGCCCTGCGCGCCGTGCAGCAGCCGCTCAAGGACGCCTACCGGGACGACCCGCAGGCGGCCGTCGTCACCCTGGAGGCCCATGGTGAGCTCGGCGATGAGAACATCAGCTGCTCGGTGGCCACCGGCCAGGCGCTGGCGGTGGCGGGCCTGCGCACCCGCCAGCGGCGGGGACGGGTCACTGGTCTGTTCCGGGGACATGCTGCCTGCAGGCGCTGGTCGCCTGCGCGGGCGTCACGCTGCGGGCGGTGGCCACGTCGCTGCAGATCCCCATCACCGGCGGAACCGTGCACGCCGAGGGCGACCTGGATTTCCGCGGGACGCTGGCCGTGAGCAAGGAGGCGCCGGTCGGGTTCACCTCCATCCGCCTGGGCTTCGAGCTCGACACCGACGCCAGCGACGAGCAGATCGCGACGCTGCTGCGGCTGACCGAGCGCTACTGCGTGGTCTATCAGACGCTGGCGCACCCGGCGCGGCTGGCGGTGTCGGCAGCCCGGCACGGTCGCTGAACGCGGCCACCTGCCGGGCTGACTCAAGCCACGCGCCCGGCAAATGGCTGCCCTCACGCCCGCCCGGGTGCCGCGGCGGCCGTCAGCCCGACTGCTCGCCCTGTGCCACACGCCACCCGGCGCCCGCGCAGCGGTCCCCAGCTTCCGACCGGTCCTTACGCTGCAAGCGCCGTGACAGCAGCCCCGGCCTGGCTGCCGCTCTGCACTCACGCCTGCCCGCGCGCCGCAACAGCGGTCCGGCCCGGCTCCTGGCCCTGCCCCTCACGCCTACCCGTGCTGCGGCCGCGCGGCCGCGGCTAGCTGGGCCACCGGGAGCTTCTTGATGTCGGAGTGCGCGTCCGGAGAACGACTCGTTCTTGGTGTCGTTGATGACGCTGGCGGCGTCGACCCGGTAGAAGGTGCCGGGCGCGAGACCGTAGCTGGTGCCGCCCTGGGCGGGCATGGCCCGGTCTTCGGCTGGCTTGACGGCCTGGAAGCCGTCGGAGCCCATGCCGCCCCAGCGGTCGGCGACGGCGGCCGCCGCATCCTGATGGGCCAGGAAGGAAGCCTTAGGGTACCACACGCCGACGGCCCAGTCGTAGACGGTGTGGGTGGCCACCAGGGGCCGTGCACCCGGTCGGCGTAGGCGTTCAGGGCGCCGGGGCTGCCGAACGGGTTGTCCTGGGCGTGGGCGAAGGACCAGTGCGAGAAGCGCGCCCTGGAGCAGCAGCAGCGAGGCGACCGGGCTGCTGGCTAGCCGCGCCCGACGCCGGACAGCGCGAAGGACACCAGCCGGGCGCCGAAGCTGTGCCCGATCAGGTGCACCCGGACGGCGGGCGATTGCGCCGTGCAGCGCGGCGAGCAGGGGCCCGAGGCCGTTCCGGCCGACGGTCCCGGCGCGGGCCTTCATGGTGTTGTAGGAGAACACCCGCAGGACGTCCTTGGCACCCCCGATGGCCTTGCCGAACCAGTCGCCGAGGCCCTGCTGCGCGCTTGGCTCGGCTGGCGTGCTGCCGAAGGCATCCGCGGCCGCCTGGTAATCCGCGGCGGGGTCGTCGCTCAGCAGCAGCGCGGTCTCGCGCAGGCCGTCCTCGAATTCGCCGTCGGGCAGCGAGCGGCGCAGCAGCGACTTGATCTGCTGGCTGATCTGCTCGAGTCGCTGCTGCTTCGCGTCGTCGGACTCGGCCCGCCCCGGCCGCGCCTCCGCCGTCGTCGATGAAGCTGGCCGATCTGCGTGATGGCAGCGGCCTGCGCCGAGGTCGGCGAACCCGGGCTGCAGCGCCGCTGCGATGTCGGCCCCTGAGACGCGCCGCGGTCCCGGCGCTGAGGTCCACCACGGCACCGGCGTCCGCCTGTGCTGAGCGCCAGCGGCGGGCCGGAGAGTCGCCGGGGTCGGCGGGAACCACAGCGACGGCCGGTAGATCTTAAGCGAAAGCCCACCGTGCCCGATGCCGCGGCAGGCCGTGCGCGGCGGTGCGGATCAACGGGAACATCGTGTTGTACAGCCCGCGGCGCTGTCCTGCCGACGTGCCCCATCCGTGGCTGAAGGCGAACAGGTCGGTGACGCCCGTCGCGGCCACCTCGGCCAGGAAGCTGGCCTGAGCGGGCGACGTCAGCTGGCCCGTCCTCGTTGAACTGGAGGTCCCAGACCGGTTCGCCGGTCGGTAGTGGCATGCATGGCCGTAGCCCTTTCTGTCAGACGTTGGCGAGCATCCGCATCAGGGTCGACCAGGCCGGCGCCCTGTGCGTACGCTTCGCGGCCCAGGTCGGTGGCGCTCTGGTGAGAAGGCTCTTGACCTGCTCCGGACGGCCGATGAACTCCGGCCGGGCGGACAGGAACGCGGCGACGACGCCGGAGACGTGCAGCGCGGCCATCGGACGTGCCGGACAGCTCGGCGTAGGTCAGCAGGCTGGCCGGGTCCGAGGGCGGCCGCGAGGCGGGTCGAAACCGGCCGCAGGCGCGGACCTCGCCGGTGGCGGCCGAGGCGATCCACTCCGCCCGGCGCCACCACGTCCGGCTTCATCCGGCCGTCCAGGGTCGGGCCCTTGCCGGAGGTCCAGGGTGACGCCGAAGGCGTGGGGCGCTCGCGGTGCGTCGATCCCACGGCGATGCAGTCCCGCGGCGTGCGCGCGGCTCGGTGATCGACCCCATGATGGCCGAGGTGTTGGCCGAATCTCCGCGGGTCGTGCTGGCTCCGTGAGTTACCCGCCGGACCACCACGACGACACCGGAGCGCGACCAGCTGGTTCACGGCCTGGCACAGCGGGGACCTGGCCCGCGGCGTACTGGTCCGGCTGCCATTCGCAGCCCAGGCTCATGTTGATCCCGTGCACGCGCAGCGAGCCCCGGGTCGACGTTGACCTCGCGTTCGCAGGTAGGTCAGGGCCCGGATGACCGCGCGCTCGAGGAGGTGACCCAGGTGCCCTGCGGGCTGCGGCGCATGACCTTCAGGCTCACCAGCTCGCGACGCCGAGGCGCCATGCCGGACAGCTTGCTCGACGCGGGCTCGCTGGATGTACCCGCCGTCCCCGGCTTCCGTCGAGTCCGCGACCAGCGGATACTGGACCATCGGGCGAGCAGCCCGGCGATGATCTGCAAGCGACGTGGGTGCCGTGCCCGCTCTCGTCGCACCAGCAGGCCGCGGCCAGCCTGGTCGGTTAAGCGCCGGAGGTCCGGGTTGACCAGGTAGCTGAAATCGCGGTGCAGGCTGACTGGTCAGGCCCTGCGGCGGCATGTCCTCGCGGCCCTCGCATGGCCAGCTCGAGCGGCTGAGAAAGTGCGGATGGCGAGGCGTCGATCCCGCTGTCGATGACGGCCCAGAACGATCCCGTGGCCCGCGGGCGTCGGTAGGAGCGCCAGGCCGCGTCGGCCTTCACGGTCGGGCGCCGAACGGTCGATCTGGGGCTGGAGCGGGTAGTCCGGCCAGACCCGGAAGATGATCGGCGAGCCGGCTGGTCCTGGTCGAGCTGGCGGTCTTGCCCGACCATCTGCTGCGCAGGTCGGCGCGGGACAGGACGCACTGGTAGAGCTTGGGCGCGATGGGCGCGGACCACGGCGGAACGGGCGGCTGGACCGGGCTCGCCGAAGTGAGCTCCTCCGGGCCACGACCACGCCAGCGACCTCCGCGTAGTGTCTCCCACAGCGTCGTAGAACGCCTCTGTGACCGCGAGCAGGCCACCCGGGTGGCCGCTTGCGTTGAGGCTCGATCAGCATGGGGACCCGCTGCTGCCGGGTCAGGGCCTGCGCGGCGCCTCTCTCCGGCCGTGCCGTCCTGCGCCAGGTTGAGGTCGCCTACGATGCGGGAACGGAAACGGCTTTCGGGCCCGTTCGGCATGGGTCGTCCCCTTTCCTCTATAGCAATACGTCTTAA
>ERZ1370068.3382-contig-2492_pt1 | contig 65765 bp, 84 predicted proteins | sample MGYA00561227_ERZ1370068 | MGnify/ENA primary metagenome ERZ1370068 (study PRJEB38410, sample SAMEA6850437) | metagenome | study: Metagenomic assessment of the ecological functions of the soil: analysis of the soil microbiota associated with the... | reverse complement strand
GTTACGTATTGCTGTCCGCTGGCTCGCTGCGCGTGCCCTGCGTCATCCGGGCCGAGCCGCAGCCATGCTGCAGGGCCACCGCGCCAGCATCGTACGGCTGGTGGGACTACGGTCCCGATGATCCTGGCCCGCGTGGTCATCGTCGTCCACCGACCTCGACGAGCCCCGCGGCCAGGGGGCCCAGTGGGGCGAGGTGCAGGCCAACATCCACAAGGCGCTCGGCTGCGCCGGCGTGATCACCGACGGCTCGGTGCGCGACCTCGACGAGGTCAAGGCGCTCGGCTTCCAGTTCGCCGCCGCCCACGTGTCCGTGTCGCACGCCTACGTCCACACGGTGGACTTCGGCCTGCCGGTGAAGGTCGGCGGCCCGTGGGTGAAGCCCGGTGACCTCATCCACGCCGACCAGCACGGGGCGGTCACGTGTGCCCGCCGACATCGCGGCCAAGATCCCCGAGGCGGTGGCCAAGGTCGAGGCCGACGAGCGCCAGATCATCAACGATGTGCCAGGCCCGCGACTTCTCCGCCGACAAGCCGAAGGAGCTGTTCAAGAAGATCCGCCCCGGTACCTGCAGGCACCGGAGATTCGCCCGCCGACGGCGGCGGACGGCCCTCATCATTGCTGGCCGCTTCGCCGATCATCTTCGACGAATTCTCTCGGGGCCGGCGACGAGCACGAGTGTGAGGGTGCCTGTGGCCGCGATCGAACCAAGCGACGGTAGCCAACGGGGCCAGCCCCGTGGAGTATTCTAAAGGCGCTCCACGAGACGTTGCAGGGGCTGAACGAGACGCAGATGACCGAGGTCTGGCTGCGGGCACGTGGTCGGTGCGCGACATCGTCGCCTCACATCGCCGGCTGGCACCAGGAGATGAGCCCCGCGCACGTGAGCGACTGCCCGCGGCGATGCGCCCGATCCCCGAGGGGCGTGTCGTACGAGGACGACGTGGACGGCTGGAAGCGCGAGCGCTTCGCCGCCGCCCGCCGCGGCACGGCGGTGGCCGACGTCCTGCTCGGAGCCTCGACCGCACCCACGAGGCTCATGAAGGCGGCCGCCGCGGCGCCCATCGGGCGCTTCCAGGCTGCCGGCAAGACCGCGTGGAAGATCGTCGACGGCAACAGCGCTTCCACCACTACCACGAGCACGCCGACCAGATCCGCGCCTGGCGGTCTGTGATAGGGGGCCCCAGCCGGCCCCCCCACACCCCCAGCGTTCGGAGCGCCCCGGCGCAGAGGTTGTGAAGAACCGTGGCGCGAGGTGGCGTGCCGCGACACTGCGCATGGAGTGACGCCCTGTTCTGCCGCCGCCGACCGAGCCCCGGCCAGTCCGGCCATCCGCGGAGGCGCGGCTGCTCCGGCCGAATCGCCAGCAACTGGAGCTGCGCCCGGCGGACCTGGACGGGTTACTGCCAGCCGAGCATCGCGCCCGCGTGGTCTGGCACTTCGTCGAGGGGCTGGACTTGGGCCCGTTGTACGCCCAGGTCAAGGCCGTCGACGGCCACGCCGGGCGGCCCGCCATCGACCCGGCGATCCTGATGGCCCTGTGGCTGTACGCGACGCTGGAGGGCGTGGGCAGCGCGCGGCCCTGGCGCGGTTGTGCGAGGAGCACGACGCGTATCGGTGGCTGCGTGGGGGCGTGCGGCGTGAACTACCACACGCTGGCCGACTTCCGGGTGGGCCCCGGCGAGTACCTCGATGAGGTGTTGACCACGAGCGTGGCCGCCTTGATGGCGGAAGGCTTGGTGGAGCTGCAGCGGTCGCGCACGACGGCGTGAAGGTGCGGGCCAGCGCGGGCGCCGGCTCGTTTCGCCGGGGCGCGCGCCTGGCGCAGTTGCCGTGGCGGAGGGCCACCGCGCAGGTGGAGGCGCTCAAGCGCAGAAGTGCACGACGACCCCGGGGCGAGTGCGCGGCGGATCGGCGGCGGCGCGGCAACGCGTGGCGGCGGAGCGGCAGCAGCGGGTGGCGCGGGCGTTGGCGCAACTGCCCGCGGTGGCGGCGCGCGCGCAAGAAGGCCGGGCTCAAGGGGCCGGCGCGGGTGTCCGACGACCGATCCCGTGACGCGCGGCGGATGACGATGGCCGACGGCGGGTGCGCCCGGCCTTCAATGCGCAAGTCACGACGGCGACGGGCAGCCAGGTGATCGTAGGCGTGGACACTCACGAATGCCGGCACCGATCTGGGCCAGTTGCAGCCCATGGTCGAGCAGCTCCGGCGGCGATACGGGCGCGGCCGGCCGAGGTGCTGGCCGATGGCGGGTACGTGGCGTTGCACGGATATCCGGGCCCTGGAGGGCCCGGCCGGCGGCTGCCGCGTGTACGCGCCTGCCGAAAGCGCCGCGCGGTCGCGGGCGGGCGCGCGACTGGCGGCGGCGCAATGATGAGGCGACCCTGGCGTGGCGCACGCGCATGGCGACCGACGCGGCGCAGGCGATCTACAAAGAGCGGGCGGCGACGGCCGAGTGCGTGAATGCCCAGGCGCGCAACCGCGGGTCTGCAGCAGTTGGTCGTGCGCGGCCTGCGCAAGGCCCGGGCGGTGCTGCTCTGGTTTGCCCTCGCCCACAATCTGCTGCGAGGCGTCGCGCTGCGCCAGGCGGCCCTCGCCACCGGGTAAGGGCGCTCGCCGGCCTGCCTCACGTCGCGCGGCCGGTCGCCCGCCGCCGGGCCTGCAGCCGTCCTTCCCCACTGCTTTCCGCTCCCCGGGCGGCTTACCACTCGCCAAGCCGATCTCCTTCGCCAACCTCGCCGCCGTGGCGCTCCTCGTTTCGCGTCGGCCGTCTAGCGGTCCGGGGCGCGACCGGAGGCTTCGGTGACGCCGCGGGTCAGCTCGGTGGGCGTGAAGGGCTTCAGCACGATGCCGCTGACGCCGGTCTAGCGTGGCCCGGCTGATGACCTCGCGCGTGCCGTGGGCGGTGATCATGACCACGCGCAGGCCGGGCCGCAGCTCCCACGCGCGCTGGATGAACTCCAGGCCGTTCAGCCCGGCATCTTGTAGTCGACCACCAGCAAGTCCGCCGTGTCACTCTCGAGCTGGGCCAGCGCGGCCTGCGCGCTGGTGAAGCCTTGCACGACGTGGCCCTGGGCCTCGGCACGCGCCGGCACATCAGCACGATGGTGGGCTCGTCGTCGACGACGACGATCTTCATCGCGGCTCCCGCCGCGCGTCGGCCCGTAGCTTGTACTCCACGGAGTCGACCAGCGCCAGCCACGAGGCCTCGATGATGTTGTCGGCCACGCCCACCGTGCCCCACGTCTCCCGGCCGTCGCCGGAGGTGATCAGCACGCGGGTCTTGGCCGCGGTGCCCTTGACTCGTCGAGGATGCGGACCTTGTAGTCGAGCAGGCGGAGCTCCTTGAGGTTCGGATAGAACTCCTCCAGCGCCTTGCGCAGCGCGTGGTCGAGCGCGTTCACCGGGCCGTTGCCGGCCGCCGCGGTGTGCTCCAGGATGCCCTTCACGCGCACGCGCACCGTGGCCTCGGCGACCGGCTCCTGCTCGCCGCTCTGCTCTTCCACGATGACCCGGTAGGCGTCGAGCTCGAAGTACGGCCGGTGATGCCGCCCAGCGCGCGCTCCATCAGAAGCTCGAACGACGCCTCCGCGCCCTCGAACTGGAACCCCTCGTCCTCCAGCGCCTTGAGCCGGTCGAGGATCCGCCGCGAGTCCGGCGTGTCACGGTCGAGGTCGATCCCGTACTCGCGCGCCTTCCAGAGGATGTTGGACTTGCCCGACAGCTCGGAGACGAGCACCCGGCGGTGGTTGCCGACCGCCTCGGGATCGATGTGCTCGTAGGTCTGCGGATGCTTGCGCACGGCGGAGACGTGCATGCCGCCCTTGTGGGCGAAGGCGGAGTCGCCGATGTAGGGCTGCGACGACCACGGCTTGCGGTTGGCCAGCTCGGAGACGAACCGCGAGAGGTCGCGCAGCTCGCGCAGGTGCGGCGCGGGGATGCACTCGAGCCCCAGCTTGAGCACGAGGGTGGGGATGATCGACACGAGGTTGGCGTTGCCGCAGCGCTCGCCGAACCCGTTGATGGTGCCCTGCACCTGCTCCACGCCCTCCATCACGGCCGCCAGCGAGTTGGCCACCGCGCACTCGGCGTCGTTGTGGACGTGGATGCCCAGCGGCGTCCGCACCTGCGCGCTTCGACCGCGCGGATGATCTCGACGAGCTCCGGCGGCAGCGTGCCCCCGTTGGTGTCGCACAGGATCGAGCCAGTCGGCGCCCGCCTCGGCGGCCGCCTTCAGCGTGGCCAGCGCGTACTCGCGGTTGGCGCGGAAGCCGTCGAAGAAGTGCTCGGCGTCGAAGAGGACCTCGTCCATGCTGCGGCATGAGGTAGGCGATGGAGTCGCCGATCATCGCCACGTTCTCGTCCCGCGTGGTCTCGAGCGCCTCGGTCACGTGGAAGTCCCACGACTTGCCCACGATCGTCGCCACCGGCGCGCCGCGACTCGAGGATGGCCCGCATGTTCGGATCGGACTCGGCGGCGCCGCCGGCCCGCCGGGTCACGCAGAACGCGGCGAGCTTGGCGTGCTTGAGCGTGACGTCCTGCATGCGCCGGAAGAATCGGAGGTCCTTGGGATTCGAGCCCGGCCAGCCGCCCTCGATGTAGTGAATGCCGAAGGCATCCAGCGCGGGTGCTCAGGCGGACCTTGTCCTCCATCGAGAAGGACACGCCCTCGCCTTGGGTACCGTCCCGCAGGGTCGTGTCGTAAATCTTGATCAAGCGGCGCATTTCTGGCTCCTTCGTCCGTCACGCATCGGTCCCGCCATGATGCGATGGCGCCGCCGGAGGTGTCAAGATTGTGGCAGGCGCCGGCGGGGCGGATTCTAGCAGAGCCGATCGCGCCGGCCGGCGATTCGGTCCGGCCAGGACAGTCCCCGGCGGCCACCACGCCATTGCGGTACTCTTCCATGTGACCGCGGGTCTGCGAGGTGGCCATGAAACCAGCCGTCATCGTTGGCGTCATCCTGATCGTTCTGGGAGCCGTGGCCCTGGCCTACCAGGGCATCACCTATACCACGCAGGAGAAGGTCGTCGATCTCGGGCCGCTGAAGGTCGAGGCCAAGAAGGAAAAGACGATCCCGCTGCCGCCGATGCTCGGCGCCCTGCTGCTGGTCGGGGGCGTGGTGCTGGTCGCGGTCAGCGCGCGGAGGTAGCGTCGCCCGGCCCGAAGGCGGGCCTGCAGGCGAGCCTTCACGCCCGGCCACTCGTCTTCCAGGATCGAGAAGTACACCGTGTCCCGCTGGTAGCCTCGCACGTTCACGTGCTTGCGTAGCACGCCCTCGCGCACCGCGCCCAGCCGGGCGATGGCCTCCTGGGAGCGCACGTTGCGGCCGTCCGTCTTGAGCGCGACCCGCACACAGCCCAGCCGCTCGAAGCAGTAGCCGAGGAACAGATACTTCGACCTCGGTGTTGGCCGGGTACGCCAGTACTGCGCGCCAGGAAGGTGGAGCCGATCTCGACCTGGCGGTCGGCCGGCCGCACGTCGAGCAGGCGCGTGGAGCCGATCGCCCGGCCCGTCGCGTTCCAGATCTGGGCGAAGACGATCGACTGCCGCTGGGCCATCAGCCTCGCGCGCCTGGCGGATCAGGGTCAGCGTCTCCGCGATCGCGGTGGGTGGCGGCCAGGAGAGATAGCGGCAGACGTCCTCGTCCTGCATCGCGGCGAAGAGATCGGGCGCGTGCCGCTCCTCGAGCGGCTCGAGGGTGAGCCACTTCCCCGCCAGCGTGATCTGGCTCAGATCCAACGGCGTCACAGCGCGCCGGCCTTGCGCAGCCGATTGACCTCCGCCTTGCCGAGCCCGAGCACCGAGCGCAGCACGCGCTCGGTGTGCTGGCCGAGCAGCGGCGGCGGCGTGGTCGGCCTTGCCCGGCGTGGCGTGCAGACGGATCGGCACGCCGAGCACGCGGAAGACCGGTCGGCCTTGGGATGCGGCAGCGACACGATCATGCCGCGCGCCTTGAGATGCTCGCTCTCGCACACCTCGGCCACCGTGCGGATGCGTCCGGCCGGCACGCCGACGCCCTCGAAGCGCTTCATCCACTCTTCCGCCGACCGCGCTCCCCAGCACCTCGTTGAGCAGCGGCACCAGCACGTCGCGGTTCTGCACGCGGGCGGCTTCCGGTGACGAAGCGCGGGTCCTTGATCGAGATCCGGGCGCGCCAGCGCCGCGCAGCACCGCTCCCACAGCGAGTTGTTGGCGACGCCGAGGCGTGGAGATAGGCGTCGGAGGCCTTGAAGACCTCGTACGGCACGATCGAGGGGTGCTTGTTGCCCCGGCGCGACGGCCGCTGACCGGTGCCGAAGTAGATGCCGGCCTGGTAGGTCAGCAGCGCCGCCATGGCGTCGAGCATCGAGATCTCGACCTTCTGACCGCGCTTCGTCCGGTGCGCGGGCCAGCAGGGCCAGCGTGATCCCGTGTGCGGCCGACATGCCGGCCACCAGATCGGCGATCGACGTGCCGACCTTCACCGGCGCGCCGTCCTCGAAGCCGGTGATGTCCATGAGGCCCGACTCGCGCCTGCACGATGAGGTCGTAGCCGGCCCGGTGCGACTCCGGGCCCGACTCGCCGAAGCCCGAGATCGCGCAGTACACGAGCCTGGGGTTCAGCTTGGCCAGCGTCGCTTGTAGCCGAGGCCGAGCCGCTCCATGGTGCCGGTCCGGAAGTTCTCCAGCACCACGTCGCTCCTGCGGGCCAGCCGCTCGAGAAGCTGGCGGCCCTCGGCGGATTTCAGATTCACCGTGACGCTCTTCTTGCCGCGGTTGACCGACATGAAGTAGCGTCGCTTCGCCGCCGACGGAACGGCGGCCACGAGCGCGTGTCGTCGCCCTTGCCCGGCTCCTCGACCTTGATGACCTCCGCGCCCATGTCGCCGAGGATCATCGAGCAGAACGGCCCGGCCAGCACCCGCGTGAGATCCAGCACGCGCACTCCCGGACAGCGGACGATCAGCTCGCGGCACGGCGTCTCCCTTCCGCACCCGTCGCGCACCGATGGTGGACGGGCTCGAGGTGAGGTGGCCTTCTCAATGGCGCCGCCAGTCTATCGCGGCGAGTGTGCGTAGGGGCAGATCGGCGGACCGGCTACGCGACGCTTGCTGATCAGGGGCGACTTCCACACGCGCTTGGCCAGGCTGCGCGCGATCGCGTTCACGCGGTCGCCGGCCCGGCCCGTGCGCCGCCAGAACAGCCGCGCGCGGTCCAGCGCGCCCAGGTGCGAGAAGTAGTAGACGTTGTCGATCGCCTCGATGGCGACCGTCGCGCCGATCTTCAGCCCGCGGGTGTCGGCGCCGTGGCAGACGAAGCGCGCGCCGCCCTCCGAGCTCGACGATGGCGATGTGCAGCGGCGAGCGGAACCCCTGGGGCGGCGTGTGCAGCGTGGTGAAGGTCACCACGTCGCCGACGCCCGAGAGGCTCACCGGCGCCATCGCCACCGGATGGTGCGGACAGTAGGTGGCCGGCGGCGCCACCAGCGTCTCGCACTTGCGGGCACCGCGACGCCGCGATGGTCTCGAGCACGGGGCCACACGGCCTCCAGCAGGGTGACCCAGTTGTTGGTGGCGAGGCCGCCGATGGAGTGGGCCAGCGCGCGGTGGGCGACGGCGAGCTGGCGGCCCTGGGCGCGGCCGGTGAGCTGCCAGACGCACTCGACGATCTGGGCCAGGCCGGTCGCGGCCAGCGGGTGGCCGCGGGCCTTCAGGCCGCCGGAGGGATTGATCGGCAGGCGACCGTCGAGCGCGGTGTCGCCGTCGAGCGTCGCGCGGCCCGACTTCCCTGGGGCAACAGGCCGATGTCCTCCAGCGAGATCAGCTCGAACGGGGCGAACGCGTCGTGGATCTCGGCGAAGTCCACGTGCTCGGGACCGAAGCCCGCCATCGCGAACGCCTCACGGGCGGCGGCGCCGGGTGGCGGAGAACGTGGTCAGCTCGCGACGATGACGGACGGCCAGCGTGTCCGTCCCCTGCCCCATGCCGGCGACGCGGACGTCGGGTGCGGTCGCTGGTCAGCACGATCGCGGCGGCGCCGTCGGAGATCGGACAGCAGTGCAGCAGCCGCAGCGGATCGGCGACCATCCGGCTCTCCATCACCTCTTCCTGCGTCACGATCTGCTGGAAGTGGGCGAGCGGATTCCTGGCGCCGTGCGCGTGGTTCTTCACCGCCACCTGGGCGATCTCGCGCGCGACCGTCCCGGAGCGCGCGAGACAGAACCTGGGTGATGAGGCCGGCGAGCGCCGGCATCGTGGCTGCCGTAGCCGCGCTCGTAGGGATCGATGGAGCGGCCGATGATCTCCGAGACCTTGGGCGTGGTGAGGTGGGTCATCTTCTCGCCGCCGACCACCAGCACGGCGCGGCGCAGGCCGGCCGCCACCTGGCTGAAGCCGATGTAGAGGCTGGCGGCCCCGGAGGAGGTCGCGGTCTCCACCCGGATGGTCGGGATCTCGGCGAACCCCAGGTGAGTCGCGACGTTGGAGGCGAAGTTGCCGTCGCCCAGGAACTCCTCGGGATTCATCGTGGCCACCACGATGGCGTCGGGCCGCTCCAGGCCGGCGTCGGCCAGCGCGGCGTGCGCGGCTTCGGCCATGAGGTCCTGCAGCGGCTCGCTCCGCCTCCCGATCCGGGTCATGCCGGCGCCCGCGACGAACACCTCGCAGCATGACGCCATTCTACGAAAGAGGGGGCCACCGCGCCCCTCGCCTTTCCTGCGCCAGGATCAGCCGGCGAGACTCCGGCGGCGGGGCGAGGCGGCGGCGCCGCCACGCCGAGCTCGCGGATGAGCCGCAACAGGTAGGTGCGCTGCAGCCCGAGCGCACGAGCGGTGTGCGTGCGGTTACCCGCGCATCTGGTGCAGCGTCGCCTCGATCAGCCGGCGCTTGAAGTCCGAGACGGCGCCGTGATAGCCGGCCGGTGTTCCTGACGACACGGGGGCTGCGGGGCTGGCGGTGGGCTGGGGCATGGCGTTCATCACGCCGCGCAGGCACTCGCAACGCCTGTGCCACGCGAGAAAGGCCGGATTTCCGCGCGCGCCGCCACCGGCGTGCCGCCCGAGGACGCCCAGTCGGCCGTGGCGGCGGTGCACAAAACGAAGGGCCCTCGCGGAGGGCCCCTCGCATGCACCGGATTCCGAGAAGCGCGCGCCTACGACTTGGTGGCCGGCTTGACGCCCGGGATTGTCCTTGAAGAACTGCTTGTTCAGCTCGATGAAGCTCTTCCACTGGTCCGGCGTCTCGTCCTCGGCGAAGATCGCCTTGACCGGGCACACCGGCTCGCACGCCCCGCAGTCGATGCACTCGTCGGGGTGGATGAAGAGCTGCGTGTCGCCCTCGTAGATGCAATCGACCGGGCACACTTCCACGCAGGCCTTGTCCTTGACGTTGATGCAGGGCTCAGCGATCGATATAGGGCATCTAGGGCCTCCCGATATGTACGCGCCGATGCGCGCATTGCCGTGCGGGTCGAGACCTTGCACATTTGTACCGCGTGCCACGCGAAGGTGTCAAGCCGCGCGCCTGGAACTCACTGGTTCCGCAGGCGCGGGTCGAGCGCGTCGCGCAGCGAGTCGCCGAACAGGTTGAAGGCGAACACCGAGAGGCTGATGGCCAGCCCGGGAAAGATCGCCATCCAGGGCGCCGCCTCCGGCGAACTCCACCGCCGCCCCGCGCAGCATCAGCCCCCAGGCCGCCGTCGGCTCCTGCACGCCCAGGCCCAGGAACGACAGCGAGGACTCGGCCAGGATCGCCTGCCCGAGGAACGCCGTCAGCATGATGAGGTAGGGCGCGCCATGACGTTGGGCAGCATGTGGCGCAGGATGATCCGCGCGTGCGCCGAAGCCCGGCGGCCCGGGCCGCGTCCACGTACGGCATCTCGCGGATCGCCAGCGCCGAGGCCCGGATCACGAGCGCGCAGCGCGGGATCATCGGGATCGTGATGGCCGTGATCAGGTTCGGCAGCGAGTTGCCCAGGATGGCCACCAGCGCCAGGGCCAGGATGATCAGCGGGAAGGACAGGAAGATGTCCATCACCCGCTGGGTGTAGAGGTCGATCCGCCCGCCGAAGTAGGCGCTGGCCACGCCCGATGACGGCGCCCAGCGTGGCGCCCAGCACGGAGCGCGCCGAACCCCACCAGCAGCGCGGTGCGTGAGCCGTAGATCAGGCGCGAGAGGACGTCGCGGCCGAAGGCGTCGGTGCCGAGCCAGTGCTGCATCGATCGGCGCGCGACAGCATCGAGCTCGAATCGAGTTGGCCACCGGATCGTAGGGCGCCAGGAGCGGCGCGAGCGCGCCGCACGCACCAGCATGACGAGGATGATCCCGGCCCCGATGGCGCCGAGCGGCTGCGGTCCGGCAGAACTCGCCGGCCTGGGTCAGGACAGCCACGCGTGCGGCCGCGACCTCCGGCAGCGCGCTGGCATCGATCAGAGGCGAGGCTGATCGCCATGTCAGCGGTACCGGATGCGCGGATCGACCAGCGCGTACACCACGTCCATGAAGAAGTTCACGACGATGAAGAATCCGGAGACCAGCATCACGAGGGCCTGGATGAGCGTGTAGTCGCGGTGGGCCACGCGCCTGCACGAACAGCAGGCCGAGCCCGTTGAGGTTGAACACCTGCTCGGTCACCACGAGCCCGCCGATGAGGAACGCGAACTCGATGCGCGATCGACCGTCATCACCGGGCAGCATCGCGTTCTTCAGCGCGTGGCGCGAGAGGATCAGCTTCTGCATGAGGCCCTTGGCCCGCGCGGTCCGGATGTAGTCCTCGCGCAGCACCTCCAGCATGGCCGAGCGGGTCATGCGGGTGGCCACCGCCGAGTAGCGATAGCCGACGGCCAGCGCCGGCCAGATGAGCTGGGCCAGGTTCTGCCACGGGTTCACCCAGAACGGCGTGTAGCACCATGGGCGGCAGCCACTTGAACACGATGGAGCATGACCAGGATCATGACGATGCCGAGCCAGAAGGACGGCGTGGCCAGCCCGGCGATGGAGAAGAGGCGCACCGCGTAGTCGATCCACGTGTCCTGCTTGAGCGCCGCCAGCACGCCGAGCGGGATGGCCAGCAGCGACGGCCACGATGGTGGCCATGATCGCCACCTGCATCGAGAGCGCGAAGCGGAGCCGGACTTCCTCCCAGATCGGCGCCCCGGTCCACATCGAGGTGCCGAAGTCCAGGCGCGCCACGCCGGTGACCCAGGTGGCGAACTGACGCCAGACCGGCTGGTCGAGACCGATCCGCGCTCGCTCCTTGTCGATGATGTCCTGCGGAGACCGCGCGCCCGATCGCCGGAGTAGCGCGAGCTCGACCACGTCACCCGGGATGATGCGAATGAGGGTAAACGTGACGATCGCCACCCCAGCAGGGTGGGCATCATCAGGAGAAATCGCTTGAGCAGGTACTTCCACATACGCCCTCACCGAGGTCGCGGGCGCCGCGGGCGCCCGCCCTCGCCGTCGCGCTTACTCCGAGAGCCAGACCGTATCGAGCTGGTTGTTCAGATAGTGGCTCGGGGTGATGGTCCAGCCCTTCACCTTGGCCAGTTGTGCGGGATGATCCGGTGCCACTGGATCGTGTAGATCACGTGCGCCTCGTCGTCGAGCAGCCGCTTCTCGATCTGTCGCAGAATCTTCCTGCGCTCCTCGGGATCGGTCGAGCGCCCCTGCCGGTGCATGAGGTCGTCGATGACCGTGTCCTTGTGGCGGCCGTAGTTGGCGTCGGACGTGCTGATGAAGCGCGGCAGGTCCAGGTCCGGCTCCACGATGAAGCCGCACTGGAAGTCCATGGTGACCTCGAAGTCACCGCGCTTGAGCATCGGGTAGTAGGCGGCGGCCTCGATCATCTCCATCTTCACGTTGAGACCGATCTGGCGCCACTGGTCGATGAGCCAGATGCCGACGCGGCTCGTAGGGCATGCGGGATCGCCGCGGTTCTTGAAGGTGAACGCGAAGCCGTCGGGCACGCCCGCCTCGCGTGAGCAGGCGCTTGGCCTCGGCGCGGTTCTTGGCGATGTCGTGCGCCGTAGCCGGCCAGCTTCTCGAGCTCGGCCGGCGGTGTCGCCCACGGCGTGCCGGGCACCTGGATGCCGCCGACCTCCTTGACCAGCGTGATCTTCGACAGCGCCTTCGCGCCCTCGTAGCGGTCGAGGGCCAGGCTCAGCGCGCGGCGCACGCGCTTGTCGTCGAAGGGCTTCTTCTCGTGGTGCATGGACACGAGCGTTCAGGCAGTCCCAGGGACTCTCCTGCACGGTGATCTTCGCGCCCAGCGCCTGCACGAGGCTGATCGCGCTCGGGCGGGCTGAAGCCGCGGAACTGGATCATGGCGCGCTCGCCGCGGATGGCCGCCACCTGCGCGGACGAGTCGCTGATGAAGATCGCGCGGTAGCTGTCGAGATAGGGCTTGCCCTTGTCCCAGTAGTCGGGGTTCTTCTTGCCGATCCAGTGCGAGCCCTTCACGTGCTCGACCGAACTTGAAGGGCCCGGTGCCCATGATGTTCTTCTCGTACCAGTGCGGATCCTTGGCCATGATGTCGGCCTTGTAGATGAAGTTCCACGGCGAGGCCAGGTTCAGGAGGATCGAGCTCTCCGGATACTTCAGCTTGACCACGAAGGTCGTCGGGTCGGGCGCGCTCGACGGCGGCGATCGGACTCGTACGCTTCCTTGCGCAGCGACTTCACCCCGGCCGGCGGATGCAGGATCTTGTCGTACGAGGCCTTGATGTCCTTGGCGGTCAGCTCGCTGCCGTCGTGGAACTTCACGCCCTTGCGAATCTTGAACGTGTAGGTCAGCTGATCCTGGACACCGTCCACGACTCGGCCAGGTCGCCCACCGGCTTGGTGCCGGTCTTGTCGAAGGGATCGACGCGCAGCAGGGTGTTGTAGTGGGGCGCGATCGGATGCGTGACGCCGAAGGTCTCCTTCCTGGTGCCCGTCATAGGAGGGCGGCTCCGAGGGCACGACGAAGATCAACTCGCCGCCGCTGCGGGGCTTGTCCTGGGCCACCGCCGGCCAGGCAGCGGCCAGCAGGACAAGACTCAAGGTGATCGAGAGGGTGCTCCAGTCGACGCATTCGTCACCTCCGCGTGGATCCGGTCAGACCGGGCCCGGTATGTCACATCCCGGTACTCGGGAAATCATCCAGAAGAGTGAAAGGTTGCAGAACGTTACCCGTGGTCTGACCACCGTGTCAAGCCGCGGAGCAGCATCAGGCCAGCAGGCAGGCGGCCCAGTGTCCGGGAGTGATCTCTCAGCGGGGGCACCTCGCCCCGGCAGCGCTCGACGGCGATCGGACAGCGCGGGTGGAAGACACAGCCCGACGGCGGATTGAGCGGGCTCGGCACCTCTCCGCTCGAGCACGGTACGCGCCCGGCGCTCCTCGAGCACCGGATCCGGGATCGGAACCGCCGCCAGCAGCGCGTTCGTGTAGGGGTGCAGCGGATTCTCGTAGACGCTCACGCCGGTCGGCGATCTCCACGATCTTGCCGAGGTACATCACGGCCACGCGGTCGGAGATGTGGCGAACCACCGCCAGGTCGTGGGCGATGAAGAGATACGTCAGGCCGAGCTCGGCGCTGCAGATCCTCGAGCAGGTTGATGATCTGGGCCTGGATCGAGACGTCGAGCGCCGAGACGGGCTCGTCGCACACGATGAGCGACGGCTCGACGGCCAGCGCCCGCGCGATGCCGACGCGCTGCCGCTGCCCGCCGGACATCTGGTGCGGATAGCGGTCGGCGTGCTGCGGGAGCAGGCCCACGCGCGTGAGCAGATCGCGCACGCGCGCGCGCCGGCGCCGTGGCCGAGGTGATGATGTGTGCACGGCGAGGGGCTCGGCCATGATCTGGCCCACGGTCATGCGCGGATTGAGCGACGCGTACGGGTCCTGGAAGATGACCTGCATCCGTCGCCGCACCGACCGCAGCGCCGTCTCGTCGAGGGCGGTCAGGTCGCGCCCCTCGAAGATCACCTGCCCCGACGTGGGCCGCTCCAGCTGCAGGATGGAGCGCCCGGTCGTCGTCTTGCCACACCCCGACTCGCCGACCAGTCCCAGCGTCTCGCCACGGCGGATCGAGAAGCTGACGCCGTCCACCGCCCGCACGACGCCGGCCCGGCCGCCGAGCAGGCCACCGCCGATGGTGAAGTGCGTGACGAGATCCGGACCTCGAGCAGCACGTCCGTGCCGGCCGCGCCGCCCGGGGCCGGGCTCGACGATCGGCGCGTCAGCGCGCGGGCTCATGGTCCTTCACCAGTCGCCCGGCTTCCCAGCAGGCGCTGACGTGGCCCGCGGCGCCGACCGGGGTCAGCGACGGCACCTCGTGCGCGCAGCGCTCCACCCGGAAGGCGCAGCGCGGGGCGAACGCGCACCGCGCGGTAGACGGGTGAGATCGGGCGGCTGCCCGTCGATGGGCGCCAGCCGCGCGCGGCGCGGCTCGTCCAGACGCGGCACCGACCGCAGCAGGCCGAGCGTGTAGGGATGCGACGGGTTGCGCGTACAGCTCGCGCGCGGTCCCTGCTTCGATGATCCGGCCGGCGTACATGACGTTCACGCGGTCGGCGTAGCGCGCCACCACGCCGAGGTTGTGCGTGATGATCAGCATCGCCGCGCCGAGCCGGCGCGAGAGCTCCTTCATCAGCTCCAGGATCTGCGCCTGGATCGTGACGTCGAGCGCGGTGGTCGGCTCGTCGGCGAGGACCAGCTTGGGATTGCAGGCCAGCGCCATCGCGATCATCATCCGCTGCCGCATGCCGCCGCTGAACTGGTGGGGATACTGCGACAGGCGCCGGCGCCCGATCGGGGATGCCGACCATGCCCAGCATCTCCACCGCGCGATCCGCGACTGGCGTGGTCGACATGCCGAGGTGGATCTCGAGGCCCTCGGTGAGCTGTCGCCCGATGGTGAGCACCGGGTTGAGCGAGGTCATCGGCTCCTGGAAGATCATGCGCGATCTCGCGGCCCCGGATGCGGCGCATCTCGTCCTCGCTCGAGCGTGAGGAGATCGCGCCCCTTGAAGAGGATCTGGCCACCGACGATCCGCCCGGCCGGCGGCGCCACGAGCCGCATGATGCTGAGCGCGCGACGACCGACTTGCCACAGCCCGACTCGCCGACCAGGGCGACCGTCTCGCCTTCCGCCACGTCCCACGACACACCTTCGACCGCACGCACCACGCCGCCGCGCGTCTGAAAGTGGGTCTGCAGATCGCGAACCTCCAGCAGGGCCGCCACAGTGCGCGGGAGTGTAGCACACGCTGCCGGACCTGCGCCGCACCGCGGCCCCGTCGGCATGGCGGAGGCCGCCCGGCGGCTACATCAGATGCAGCGGCCGGAGTCGAGGTGGGACGACGCGCGCTCGACGAGCGCGGCGTACTCGCGGCAGATCGGCCTCGGCGATGCAGGGCCAGCGATGCCGGGCGGCCCACTGCACGCCCTCGCGCCCCAGACGGAAGCGCAGGTCCGGGTCACCGAGCAGGCGGTCGAGCGCGGTCGGCCAGCGCCGCCGGATCGCGATCGGGCACCAGCAGGCCGGTGACCCCGTCGCGCACGGTCGTCGGTGCAGGCCACCCACCCGCGACGCGACGACGGGGCTCCCGCACGCCAGTGGCCTCCATCGCGACCATGCCGAAGGACTCGTAGTGCGACGGGCAGCACGGTGGCGTCGGCGGCCGCATACCAGGCCCGCAGCCGCTCCCTGCGGCTGGGCACCGACGAACGTCACGGTGCCACCGAGATCCAGCCGGGCCAGCCGCGCGCGCAGGTCGCGCCTCGTGCCCGTCGAGCGGCTCGTCGGCGTCACCGCCGACGATGGACAGGTGCACGCCGGTGCCGGCGGCGCGCAGCCGCGCCATCGCGTCGAGCAGCGTCTCCAGGCCCTTGATCGGAGCCAGGCGTCCCACGTAGAGGAGCCGCGGCCGATCGTCCAGCCCCGAGCGCGGCGCGCGCGGCCGCCTGGTCGCCGGGACGGAAGAGGTTGGTGTCCACGCCGCACGGGATCGACGGCGATGCGCGACGGGGTCCGGCGCCGTAGTGCTGCACGAGGTGCGTGCGCTCCACCCGTCGTCGCGGCGACGATGCGGTCGACCGCGCCCACGATGCGCGCTCCTCCTCGATCCGCACGGCACGGCTCGACGGTCGGTCGGTGGCGGGCGTCGCGTCGTTCTTGAGATGACCGAGCGTGTGGAACATCTGCACCAGCGGCACCGACCAGCGGTCGCGGAGCGCGAGCCCGACCGCGCCCGACAGCCAGTAGTGGGCGTGAGATCAGGTCGTAGTCGAACCCACCCGCGATGCGACAACGCCTCCACGCCCTCGACGAACTCGTCGAGGTGGTCGCGGACATGCGCTCGCGCGGCATCGGCGCCTCGGGCCCGGCGGTCAGGTGCACGCATCCGCACGCCCTCGGTGATGGTCACACGCGGGGATCGTCGGATTCTGCGAGCGGGTGAAGACGTCGGCCGCGCACGCCCATGCGCCCGAGCTCGCGGGCCAGCTCGCGCACGTACACGTTCATCCCGCCCGTTCTCCTTGCCGCCCAGGACGGCCAGGGGACACGTGTGCACGCTGAGGATGGCCACCCGCAGGCTCACGACCGGCCCTCGAGGTCACCGCGTGCACCGCCTCCGGCACGGGACCGAACTCGTACTTGTAGCGCTCCTCGCCCCTCAGGAAGTCGAAGCACCGTCGCTTGCCGCGTGCCAGCGCGTCACGCGATCAGGTCGGCGCAGCAGCACGAGACCCGGCGACGAGAGCGCGCGACGGACCGGAAGCCGGAGTTGTAGAGGCCGCACCGTGTCGTCCCACTCCGAGCGTCACGAAGCGCGGCGATGGGGCCCGCCGGCGTGTCGAGAAGCTCAGGCGGGCGGCGCCCCTGCGCGGCCAGGGCCACGATGACGCGGCGCGAAGAACTCCTCCATCCGCTCTGTCCATGAAGCGCGACCTTGCCCACGCGCGATTGCCGGTGGAGATCGAGAGAAGTCGTCGCAGCCGGGCCGCGACGCTCGGTCGACGTCGTCTCGATGGTGATCCGGCCGGAGGCTCTTCACGCTCGAAGCGTCGGATCTTGCGTGACTGCAGCTCGTGGCGGTGCTTCGCTCGAAAGCGAAGCGAGGTAGGTCTCCCAGGTGTCCGGGAAGCTGCAGCACTGGGACATCGCTCTTCGACCACGCACTGCGTCACGGTGGAGACCCGTGCGCGGCTGGCGCAGCGACGGGCACGGCGCGTGACCGTGGGCGAGGCCGCCGGGACCGAGTGCAGCTCCCAGTCACTGAGCGGTCGGTGGCCCGCGCGACCAGGAGCGCCGTCCAGACTTCTTCCTCGCGCTCACCCAGCGGCGATCAGGTCCAGGTAGTCGGACACGTCGGAGCCCCCGTGAGCATCAGCCGACCGGAGCCGGCCTCGATCAGGAGCAGCAGCGCCACCAGAGGCCGGCGCCGTCCGTGACGCGGCGGATCTCAGCCGGCCGTCCCCGTCGCGAACGCGCGTCACCCACTCGGATCTGCCAGCGTCCAGGCGAGAGGAACGGCGAACGCAGCGCGGGAGCCGGCCTGCAGGGTATCCCAGGCCGTGGGCCCGACCGCCTCCAGGCTGTTCGTGGGATCTCGATCTTCACAGGGTTAGGCAGATCTGATGCGCCAGCGGGCGTCCGGCAGACCGGGGTCCCCGGCGCCGTCCTCGGCGCCGCCCGGGCCGTCGCCCTCGGCCATACGCCTCGTCCACGGCCGAGTCGAAATCGTCACCCAGATCATCGCCAAACTCCTGCCCCATCTTCTTCATGAGGCGGGCGACGCTGGCCGGGTCCGTTCTCGTCGAGGTCGCCGAGGCTGAGGACGAGTCGGCGAGCGACTCGAGCCGCGCGTCCTCGCTCTTGACTGTCACGAAACGTGACATCACGCGGGTCAGCGCGAGCCCGCTGCAGCGCGGGCAGGCCGGAGCAGCGGCGGCCGCGGCGCTACGGATCAGCAGGCTGACACGCCGCCGGCAATCCGCGCGCATTCGTATTCGTAGATCGGCATCCGGCCCTCGATGTTAGCACGCGGTTCGAGGGCCCGCCCGCGGTGCCACGCTGGCCGCGACGCGTCGCCGCCGGCACGCCGAATTCCGCGTCAGACAGCGGGCCGCCAGCCGCGTCCGGCTGAGTGTGCGCCACCGTGCCACGAACACTGCCGCACCGCCGAATCGATCGCGAGCGCCGGCTGATCGACGCGCCTGGTCTCGCTGACAAAATCATTCCGTGAGGAGCGGGACCGCCTGGCCCATCGCCTCACGCAGGCTCGAGCGGGAGTCGACGCGCTGAGCCATCAGGCTGGACGCGCATCAGCGCGCGTTTGCTGGAACAATCGCTCCAGGCGCTCCACCGCCCGATCCCAGTCGAACGCGCGTCGTGACCAGCGCGGTCGCCGGCCGCCAGCCAGCCGCGTTCCAGCTGGGGCTCGGCGGCCAGCCGCTCGAGCTTACTCGCCAGACTCGTCCACGTCGCGTCGCTTCGCCACCAGCGCGGTCCTCGCCGTCCCGCGCGTAGTCGCGGCAGCCTCCGTTGTCGTAGGTGACGAGCGCCGCGCCGCACGCCATCGCCTCCATCGGCCGTGCATGCCCAGCCCCTCGTCCCACGACGGGCAGAGATAGATATCGCAACCGCTGCTACAGCGCGGCCAGCGCGCGCCTGAGAGTGGATTGACGTGGAACTCGTCCCAGTCCGCGGGGCCGCCGCGGCGGCTTGAGCCCGAAGCCGACCAGCCGCAGGCGCCGGGCACCCGCGGCCGCACCCGCTCGACCGCGGCCAGCCCATCCGCCACGCCCTTCCACGGGTAATCGTGATGCAGCATCAGCACCCGCGGGCCCTGACGTCGTCACGCTCACCGGCACCGGATGAAAGAGCCCCCGATCGACCGGCGTCACCAGCACCGGCGCCTCGCTCCCGAACCGCTCGCGCATCACATCGCCGCAGCCACGTCGAAATGACGATCTTCCTCAGCGGCCAACCGATACGTTGCGTCCACCGCCTCCGGGTTCCCGTGATACAGGCTCTCGTAATGCTGCACCAGGTAGAACTTGTCGCGCCGCACCGCCCCGGCGCCCCCGCCACGCACCGCCGCCGACTGCCACGCGCGTCGCCACGACAACGTCGCCCTCCGGCAGCGCGCTCGCCTTCCAGCGACGCGACCCACGTGATACGCGGCCGGAAAGCCGTCCATCCAGTCCGGCCCGATGCGCCGCAGATTCCGCGACCACGCCCGCCACGCACGATCCCGCCGGCTCCCAGCGTCACAGCCGTGCCCGCGCCCACGAGCCGATCCGCGTCGTCAGATCGCGCGCGCGCCCGCGATGCGCGGTGCGGCGCCGCGAACGTGATCTTCACGGTGACCGCCGGTGACGCGGGCGTCGGGTCGCTGGCACCGGGCGCGCCATCATGGCGAGCCGTCGTCGCCGTTGCGAGCGCAGGGCTGGCGAGCGAGCCGCCAACAGTTCGCAGGGCCGCGCCCCAACCCTCTGGGATGGGGCCCGAGTGAGCGGCCCGGGCGAGCTACGGCGACACATGCTGGCGCCCCCGGGCGCCAGCGACCCGGCGCCCGTCACCGACCGCCACGCGCGAGATCAAATCGCCATCGAAACCTGGCCCGGTACGCCGGTACGCCGCCGGGTCGGCACGACATTGATGCACCAGACCGTCGTCGGACGCCGAGCGCGCGCTCGAGCGCGGGCCCGATGCTCCGCGGGCTCGCGTCACGAGGACGCCGCTGCCCGCCGAGCGCCTCGACCATGCAGGTCGTAGCGCGTGAGACGGCAGCGACGTGCCACCGCGCGCTCGGCGCCGAAGAACGACAGCTGCGGATTGCGGATCTGGCCCCAGCCGCCGTCGTTGCCGATGACGCACGGTCATCGGCAGGCCGAAGCGCACGGCCGGTCTCCATCTCCATGCCGTTGAGGCCGAAGGCGCCGTCGCCCGCGATCAGCAGCACGCGCCGGGTCAGGATCGCAGCAGCTTGGCCGCGATCGCGAACGACGGGCCGACGCCGAGGCAGCCGAACGGGCCCGGGATCGAGCCACTGCCCCGGGCGTGCGAGCGGCACGATCTTCGACGCGCAGCCGACCACGTCGCCGCCGTCGCCGACCACGATGCGTGTCGGGCGTCGACCAGCGCGGCGATCTCGTGCGCCCAGGCGGTAGTGCGCTGATCGGCACGTCGTCCGAGCGCGCGCTCGCGCCATGAGCCGCGCCTGCGCGCCTCGCGTCTCCTTCTTCGCGCACCGCGGCGCGCCAGTCCTCGAACGCGCGCGGCCAGCGCCGGCGCGGCAGCGCCGTCGGCGAGCTGACCGCAGCGCGCGGCCGATGTGGCTGGCGAGGCCGACCGCCAGCGGGCGGTTGCGGCCGAGCTCGGCCGGATCGCAGTCCACCATAGCCACCTGCGCGTCCTCGGCGAACGTCGGCGGGCGGCCGTAGCCGAGGCGGAAGTCGAGCGGCGCGCCGAGGACCAGCACGACGTCGGCCTGGCCGCAGCGCGAAGCCGCGCGCCTGCGCGAACGCCAGCGGGTGATCGGGCGGGAGGCGTGCCGCGCCCGGCGCCGTTCATGAACACCGGCACGCCCGGCGCGCTCGGCGAACGCCGCGCAGGCGCGCTGCGCCGCGTCGTCCCAGTAGACGCCGCTGCCCGCCATGACCACGGGCCGCTCCGCGCCGGGCCGAGCAGCGCCGCCAGCCGCTCGACGATCGGCGCGGGTCGCCGGGCGCCGGCGTGCGATGCACGTAGGCGGTCGGGATCGGCGCCAAGCCGATCCTCGACCGTCGTCATCAGCAGGTCCACCGGGATCTCGACGAACACCGGCCCGGGCCGCCCGGTCAGCGCGACGCCGGATCGCGGTCGTGAGCACCTCCGGGATCTGGCGCGTCTCGGCCACCGGTCCACGAGCCCTTGGTGATCGGGCGCAGCAGCGCCACCTGCTCCATCTCCTGCAGCGCGCCCGAGCCCGCGCAGCCCGAGCGGGGCGGCGCCGCCGATCAGGAGCAGCGGGCTCGCGCGCGGAGTAGGCGTTGGCGACGCCGGTGACCGCGTCGGTGACGCCGGGCCCCGCGGTGACCGATCGCCACGCCGACGTTGCGGGTGAGCCGCGCGTAGGCGTCGGCGGCGTGGGCGCGCGGCCTGCTCGTGGCGCATGTCCATGACCCGATGCCGTCCTCGTGATGCAGCCGTCGTAGATCGGCAGGATGTGGCCGCCGCACAGCGTGAAGATGTGGCCCACGCCCGCCTGCTTGAGCACGCGCGCGACGAGATCGCCACCGGTCAGATCCGCCATCGGTCTCTCCGTCTCACCGCGTCGCGCCCCCATCACCGACCAGGACGAACGGCGCCCAGAAGAACGGGGTGCGCCGGTCTGCGGCCGGGCGCGCAGCGCGGCTTGCGCGCGCCGGAGCGCCTCCGCCTTGCCGATGCCGCTGTCGCGCGCGTGCGTGGCGAACATCCCGGTCGTCGAGATCGACCGTGGGGCCGGAGGCGACCGCCCAGTGCGACACCAGGAGGGCGCGAGCCCCCGCGTAGAAGAAGGCACGGGCCAGACCCGAGAGACTCTCGCCACCGAGCGTCCCATCCGGCCCGGCGGTGTTGCAGGCGGAGAGCACCACCCAGTCGGCGTCGAGCTTGAGCGTGGCCACCTCGCTGGGCGTCGAGCAGCCCGTCCTCACCCTTCGTCGGCGTGGCCGGGGGACAGCGCCAGCGCCGGTTCTGGCCTCGGCACCGGAGCTCCGGGCAAGAGTCCGTGCGTGGCGAACGCGACGACGCGATACTGCGCGAGATCGCTCTCCTCCGCACGCGACGCTCGGTCGCCGCCGCTCGCGATCACGCATCGCCGCCGGCGCCCAGCGCGGCGGCGATGCGCTTGACCTCGTCCGCCGACTCCCGCAGGAGCGGCAAGCCGCGCAGCACGGCGGGATCGATCGGCTCACCCTGGCGGCAGAGATTGGCGGCGTCGCTCACGCTGCGGCGGTCCTGCCGTCGCCACCGAAGGCGGGTCGGCGAAGCCGATGAAGGGTGCGGCGCGTTCGAGCGTCCGGCCACTGCCCGCAGATCGCGAAGCGCCGCGACGTGAGGGCAGCAGCCGCCGATCGCGACGCTGTTGCCGAGGTAGCCTACCGTCTCGAGATCGGCGTCGGGCGCGGCGCCACTCGTCACGAGGGCACCAAGCGGAAAAACGCGAGCAGCGGCCCGGCCGGGACCACCAGCAGGGTGCTGAATGCCCGACAGCCAGCCGTCGACGGCGGCCGAACAGCGCCCCATACAAACCGCGGGCACGCTCCAGATCGTAGGCGCGCTGGCCTCCCGTGGTGGAGATCGAGGTTCGCACGCAGCGCCTTGACCTCCGCCTCGAGCGCCGCCCGCCCCATCCTGGGAGCGGTAGGCGTGGACCGAGCCGCGCTGGATCACGGCGATGAACGTGGACTGATTGCCCGGCAGGAAGGCGATCAGCGCTTCCTCGGGGCGCAGCAGTGCCTGGACCTCGTCAGCCGACAGCGGCCGCTCGGCGGTGAGCCGCGCGTAGCGCGGGAACTCGGCCTGCAGCTGCGTCTCGAGCGCCTCGGCCTTGTCCTCGGCGTCGCGCAGCTGTCGCTTCAGATCCTCCTCGCGTACTTCGCGTTGCTCGGCAGGCCGCGTCATCTCCTCGGCGAGCGCCGCGCGGGTGCTGGTGCGCCGGCGGTTGACGTCTTGCAGATCGCGCGTGAGGGTCCGCGAGCTTCGCGCTTCGCCACTGCCGACACGCGCGGCCATCGCACGCAGCGCCCTTGGCGGTCTCTCGTTGCCGCGCGGAATCTGCATCGCCGCGAACGTCTCGGCGGACAGCGCGGCCCGCTGGGCCGGGCGCTCGGCGGCGGCCGCGGGCCAGGGCATCGAGATAGGGAGAGCACGGAGGGCAGGCGCGCGCCCTCGAGCGCCGCGCGGTTGCTTATCTGCAGGTCGGCCGCGCGCCGGTAGTGCTTGAGCGCGGCGTCCAGATCGCCGGCCGATTGCTCGGTCATCGCCAGCCAGACGTGGCCCTCGATCGAGCGCGGGGCGGCCTCGCCGAAGAGCATCTCTCGGCGGGCCAGACCCAGGCCGAACTCCCGGCGGGCGTCCGCGAACCGTCCCTGCTCACGGTAGAGGCGGCCGAGGAGCTCGTGCAGCTCGCCCACCCACCAGAGCCGCCACTCGGGATCCTGGCCGGGCCGCTCGAACATCTGGATCGCCTTCAGCGCCTCGGCCTCCGACTCCACCGGCCGCTTGTTGGTGCGCAGGACGACGGCGTGGATCGCCAGACTGAAGGGGCGGCCCCGTGACGTCTCCGCGAAGCGCTCGGCGATCGTCACTGACTGCTCGGACCTCACCGCAGGGCGTCGGCCGGATTGTTGTCGCGGTGCACGGAGGCGCGGTAGGCGAAGTGGATCAGGGTGTCTTCCTGCACGAACGACGCCTGCGCGGCCTTCTCGGCCCGCGCCGAAGACCCGGTCGGCGTCGTCGAAGCGGCTCTGGTGCCCGATGGTGAGCGCCAGCTCGTTCAGGATGGCCGCCGCGCCCGGCCGATCGGGCCCGAGGACGCGCTCGTGGATCTCCAGCAGACGGCCGAAGGTCGCTTCCCCAAGCCGCATAGTTGCCGGAGCGGTACTGGAGCTTGCCGAGACGCCACAGCACCTCGGCGGCGCCGATGTCCTGATGCCGATCAGCTTTGCCCGAGGCGCCGACGATCCCCTCGGCGCGGCGGATCGGCCGGCGACAGCGCGCCGTCGCGCGCGCCGCCCACCGCGGCCTTGCCCCGCAGCACCGCCACGGCGGCCTCCAGCACGCGCACGTTGGTCGGAAACGTCTCGAAGGCGATGCCGCGCCCATCGACCACCGTGGCGGCCACGACCACGGGCCAGCCGCGCTCGAGCCGGGCGCACTGCCGGAGCGCGGCGGCGGTGCCGTCGCCCAGCGTCGTGGGCTCGACCGCCCCGCAGGCGCCCAGGCGCGTCTCGTACCCGCGCTGGAACGTGCTGTCGGTGAGGAGACGCTCCGGCGTGAACTCCGGGAGACGCGGAAGCGAAAGAGCGTGCCGCTGGCCACGGTCCAGCCGTCGCAGTACAGACTGAATCGCTGCAGGCCGCGCGTGGCGTCGTCCTGCACCAGCCGGAGCCGACACGCCTCGCCGGTGCCGTTGGCGCCGACCGCCGCCTCGCCGCCCACGCTCGACAGGTCGGCCGCGGCGGGCGCGGGAGCCGCGAGCCAGAGCAGCCCGGCGAGCGCGGCGGACGCCATCACCGGCAGACGCGTCACCAGAACTTCTCCCACTTCACGGCCCGGCGCTCGAGCCCCTTGGCCATCAGCGCCTCGCGCACGCGATGGATCGCGACCTCGCCGCCGGCGACGTACGCCACGAGACCGCCGACGTCGGTCACGAGGCGGTCGACCACGGCCGCCATCTCTTCCGCGGCGATCCGCTCACCGGTGCGCACGATCGGATGATACGCGAAGCCGGGATGCCGGCGGGCCAGCGCGCGGAGATCGTCGTCGTACACGAGCCAGCTACGGTCCCGCGCCCAGTAGACGAGCGTGGCGGCCAGCTCGACGCCCTGCGCGTCGAGGTCGGCCAGGATCGCGCGGATGGGAACGATGCCGATCTCCTCGGCCACGAACAGCGGGCGCCGCGTCTCGCCGCGGCTCCAGACGAAGCCGCCCAGGGGCCCCTTGAACTCGATCTCGCTCCCCGGGGTGAGGCCGCGAAACCAGCGCGAGCCCGACCGCCGCGGCGCGACGTCGGCGCAGAGGGTGATCGCGGGCAACAAGCGCGGCGTGGAGGCGATCGAGTAGGCGCGCACGCTCTTGGGCCCGAACGGGACCGAGACCCACTGGCCGGCCTCGAAGGGCAGACGACGGCGGGTCGATCAGCGCGAGCTCGACTTCCGAGCACCTCCGACGCCAGCGCGCGTGCCGCGGTCACGCGAGCGCGGCACGCCACCGGCTTCGCGGGCATCGCGCAACGCCGCAGGGGCTACGCCCCTTGGGGCGCTCCCGGAGCGCAGCAGAGGCATGACGTCGGCCGCGATCCGCTCGACCTGTTCGCGCTCGTCCTTGGGGTCGCCGATCGGGTTGGCGATCATGTAGTTGCAGCCGGCCGCCTCGAAGCGCGCGAGTCTGCTCGGCGCACTGCTCGGGCGTGCCGATGATCGCCGTACTTGCGCGCGAGCGGCTCGAAGTCCTGCGCGTAGCGCGTTCGTCAGCGCCTGCGCCCACACCGCCTTGGCCGACTCCTAGTCGCGGCCCACCGTGATGAAGCGCCAGGTGCGCGAACGCGAAGCCGTCGAGCGAGCGGCCGGCCGCCGCCGCGGCGGGATCTTGGCCACGCCCTGCGCGTAGCGCTCGGGCTGCACGACGTAGGACACCCAGCCGTCGCCCTGCCGCCCCGCCCGCGGTCAGCGCGGCGTCCGAGCGCCCGCCGATCCAGATGGGCGGTCCCGGCTTCTGCACGGGCTTGGGATCGAGCGACACGCCGTCGAACTGCGGTGAAGCGGCCGTCGAAGCTCGCCGGCGTGTCGCGCCACAGCGTGCGCACGACGTCGATAGCCTCGGTGACCCGGGCGCCCCGCTCGTGGTGCGGCACCCCGACCACCTCGAACTCCTTGGGGTTCTCGCCGCCCACGCCGACGCCGAAGATCAACCGCCCGCCCGACAGCGCGTCCAGCGTCGAGGTGATCTTGGCGGCGATCGCCGGCGGGCGGAGCGCCAGGAGATATACGGCGGTGCCGAGACTGGATCCGGCTGGTGATGGGCACGTACGTCGCCAGCAGCGTGAGCGCTTCGTACATCGGATTGTGGAAGGACACGTGATCGCCCGTCCACACGGACTCGAAGCCGCAGCGCCTCCACGCGCCGCACCAGCTCGAACTGCTCGGCCGGCGGCTTGAGCGCGAGCTGAACGCCGAAGCGCATCAGCGCGGGAAACGCGTCCTTGCACGCCGCCGTCCACGGTCAGCGTGCAGCCGGTGGTCTTCGCCGCGCGGTCGGAGGCCAGGAACAGCACGGCCTCGGCGACGTCCTCCGGCAGGATGCGCGCGCCGAGGAGGTTGCGCTTGCGGTAGAAGTCCTCGAGCTGGTCGACCGCGATGCCCTGGGCGGCCGCCCGCTCGCGCCGGATCTCCTCCGACCAGAGCTTGGAGTCCTGGAAGACGGCGTCGGGGTTCACGATGTTGGAGCGGATGCCGTGCGGCGCGCCTTCCAGCGCCAGCACCTTGGCCGAGCTGCGCCTCGGCGGCCTTGGCCGCGCGAGTAGGCCGCGAAGTCCTTGCCCGGCGACATCACGTTCTTGGTGGCCACGAAGACCAGCGAGCCGCCGATCCCCTGGCGCGATGAGCACGCGCATCGCCTCGCGGGCCACCAGGAAGTGGCCGGTCGAGTTCACCGCGAACGAGCGCTCCCAGTCCGCCGAGCGCCATGCGATCCACCGGCGACGAGTGGGCGATGCCGGCATTGGACACGAGGATGTCGAGGCCGCCCCAGGCGAGCACCGTGGCCTCGAACGCCGCCCGCACCGAGGCCTCGCTGGTGACGTCCATGGCCAGGCCGAGCGCACGACCGCCGCCGACCGCCTCGGTGACCTCATCCGCCACCGCTTCGCGGCACTCGGCGTCGAGGTCGGTGATCGCCACGTGCGCGCCCTCGGCGGCCAGCCGCTGCGCGACGGCGCGGCCGATGCCGGAGCCGCCGCCGGTGACGAGCGCGATGCGGCGGGCCAGCTCCTTCTCGGGCGGCGCCAGCGTGAGCTTGTAGAGCTCGAGCGGCCAGTACTCGACGTCGAAGGCGTCGCTGCGCGGTCAGCGAGACGTAGCGGCCGAAGGCCGAGGCCTTGCCGATGCACGGCGATCGTGTGGTGGTAGATGTCGCTGACGATGCCGGCGGTGCGCGCGTCGCGCCCGGCGGTGAACATGCCGAGCCCGGGCACCAGCACCACCCGCGGCAGCGCGTCCAGCGAGCTCGACGCCGGCGCCGCCGATGCGCCACCGACGTAGCGCGGTGTAGTCGCGGACGAACCGCTCGACCGCTGCGCTCTGCATGGCCGTCCACGTCGTCGCGGCGTCAGCCGCATCGGCGAGCTCGACGAAGCACGGCAGGCGCTTGGTGTAGATCGTGTGATCGGGGGTGGCCGGACCCACCTGGCTCACCGCCGGCGCCTCGACGGACGAGACGAACTCGGTCACCGCCGGCGTGTCGTCGAAGCCCGACGATCACGCGGCGCGAGCGCGACAGCCGGCCCGCGCAGGCGCGGGAGCGAGGTCCAGCGCGCGCGCACGCCGCGCGTCCGGCTCGGCGACCGCCACGCGCGGTCCGCCGAAGATCCGGCGACCGCGCCGGCGCTCGGCGATGGCATCCTCGGCGCGGGTGATCAGCTCGATCGTGGCCTCGTAGGCCTCGCGCACGGTCGCGCCCCACGTGATCGTGCCGTGCGTTGGAGCAGCAGCGCCCGCGCCTGCGGGTTGGCGACGATCGCGTCGGCCACCTCGCGCGAGATCCTGAACCCCGGCCGGCGGTAGTCGAGCGCGATCACGTCCTTGCCGTAGACGCCCGCCAGCACGTCGCCCGCGCGGTCGTTGTTGGTGAGCGACACGATGGCGTCGGCGTGGGTGTGGACGACCGCGTGGGCGCTGACGAACCCGTGCAGCAGCGTCTCGATGGACGGCCGCACTCCGCCCGGCTCCTACAGGGCGTGGGCGAGGTAGGCCACCATCTCCTCGTCGCCCATGTCGTCGCGCTCGAGAAGAAGCTGGATGTCGTCCATCCGCACGCCGGGAAAGTCCTTGCGCTGGATCGACTTGAGGTCGGAGCCGCTGCCCTTGACGCGCAGGACGGCAATCTCGCGTCCTCGATGATCGCGCTCGGCTACCTTGACCGAGGTGTTGCCGCCGCCCCACACGACCAGCGAGGACTCGGCGCCGACCAGCCGGGAGGCGTACACGATGAGATCGACGCCGGACAGCGTGGCGGCCTCGGCGTCGTTCCAGCGCGATTTCATCGGCGCTCACGATACCACGCGCCGCGCATCGTCGAACAGGTGGGAAACGGGATGGTCGGCGCCCGCGACGAAGCGGGGCCGGGAAGCGCCTATCCTCCTCTCAGCACGGAGGACGGCCTGCGCCGGGAGGGAGGGCACTGATGAACGCGCCGCTCGACAACCTCATGATGGACTACCCGCTCGTGCTCACGCAGTTCTTCGAGCGCAGCCGTCGCCTCTTCGCCAGCAAGACGCTGGCGACCCGGCGGCCCGGCCAGCCGATGTTCCGCTACACGTACGGCGACTTCGCCGAGCGGACGATGCGCCTGGCCCGACGTCCTGAGCGACCTCGGGGTGCGCAAGGGCGACCGCGTGGCCACGCTGGCCTGGAACAGCCACCGGCACCTGGAGCTCTACTGGGCGATCCCGCTCAGCGGCGCGGTCCTGCACACCCTGAACTTCCGGCTCTCCGCCGACGACCTGACCTACATCATCAACCACGCGGGCGATTCCGTGATCTTCGTGGACGAGAGCTGTGGCCCGTGCTGGCCGCCATCCGCGACCGGCTCACCACCGTGCGGACGATCGTCGGATGCGCGACGGCGCGCCGAGCACTGGGTCAGCCCGGACGCGGCCGCCGACCTGCCGGCCGATCTGCCCGAGTACGAGGCGCTGATCACCGCGGCCACGCCGGTCGGCCGCCTGGCCGACGCTCGACCGAGACCGATGCCGCCGGATGTGCTACACGTCCGGCACCACCGGCCACCCCAAGGGCGTCGTGTACACGCACCGGGCCCTCTACGTGCATTGTCTGGCCCAGGCCATGGTCGACTCGCTCGCGCTCACCGAGAGCGACGTGATCTCCACATCGTGCCGATGTTCCACGCCAACGCGTGGTGCGTGCCCTTCACCGGGACCATGCTGGGCTCGACCCAGATCTTCGGCGGCCCCAGCCCGCAGCCGCGCGACATCTGCGAGATCACCCAGGCCGAGAAGGTCACGTTCGTGGGCGCGGTACCCACCGTGTGGATCGCGGTGAAGGAACTGGTGGAGCGCGAGGGCTACGACATCTCATCCATCCGGGCCATCCCCATCGGCGGCTCCGCCGCGCCGCGGAGCCTGCTCGAGCACTTCGACAAGAAGGTCGGCGCCTCGATGGTGCACGCCTGGGGCATGACCGAGATGAGCCCGATGGGCACCATCAGCCGGCTCAAGAGCTACATGCGACAGTGGCCGGAGGACCAGCAGTACGCCGTGCGCGCCAAGCAGGGATACGCCTCGGTCGGCGTCGACCTGCGCATCGTGGACGACGACGGGGCGCGAGCAGCCGTGGGACGGCGTCGCCATGGGCGAGATCCAGGTGCGCGGGCCCTGGATCATCCGGGCGCTACTACGACAATCCGGCCTCGGCGGATCGCTTCACCGCCGACGGGTGGTTCCGCACGGGTGACGTCGCCACCATCGACCCGGAGGGCTACGTCCAGATCACCGATCGCACCAAGGACCTCATCAAGTCGGGCGGCGAGTGGATCTCGTCCATCGACGTCGAGACCATGATCATGGGGCATCCCGGGGTCCTCGAGGCCGCCGTCATCGCCGTCCCCCACCCCAGGTGGGTCGAGCGGCCGCTCGGCCTGCGTCGTCGCCAAGCCCGGGACCACGCTGGCGCCCCAGGAGATCCTCGACTTCCTGCGTCCCCGCCTGGCCGAGTGGGCGCTGCCCGATGAGGTCGTTCTGCTCGAATCGGTGCCCAAGACCAGCGTCGGCAAGTTCGACAAGAAGGTCCTGCGGCAGCGCTTCAGGGACTGGACGCCGCGCACGTGAGCACTGCGTCAGGCGGCAACTTGACAGGTCGGGCTTTCGCCCACTAAAGTCCGCTAACAGCTTGCCAAGCGTCGATAGTTTCGATCGGTCCGACCGCCCTGGGGAGGTGCGCATGCCACAAGTGACCCGCCGACAATTCATGACCACAACCACCACCGGCCTGGCCGGCATCCTGGCCGCCAAGATGCCGCCCGCCATAGGCCAGGTGCGCGAGGTCTCATACCTCTGCTGGAACAATTTCGCGCCGGCGTCGGACAAGAAGCTGGCGGAGATCGGCCAGCGCTTCACCAAGGACACCGGGATCAAGCTGAAGATCGACCACATCTCGCACATGGGCCGCAGCAGGCCGCAAGTACGCCTCCGAGGTGCAGACGCAGGCCGGCCACGACCTGGTCGAGATGCGCATGCACTTCCCGTGGCTCTACGAGCCGCAGCTCGTCGACGTCTCGGACGTGGTGGGCGGGCTCGAGAAGCAGTACGGCAAGGCGATCCCGTCGGCCTACGAGTGCGGCGCACGTCAAGGGAGTCTGGCGCGGCGGTGCCGCAGTACCACGGCATGTTCGTCGCGACGTACCGCGAGGATCTCTTCAAGAAGGCCAGCCTCAAGGTGCCGGACACCTGGGAGGAGCTCTACACGGTCGGCAAGGAGCTCAAGAAGATGGGGAACCCGGTCGGCATCCCCATCGCGCAGAACTACGACTCGATCTCGACGGCGGGCCCGGTGCTGTGGTCGTTCGGGGGCATGGAGGTCGACAAGGACGGCAAGACCGTGCGCATCAACTCCCCGGCCACCGTGCAGATGATCGAGTGGTACAAGAAGATGTACCAGCGACTGCATGGAGCCGGAAGTCCTGCTCGTGGTCGGACGCCAGCAACAACGAGTCGATCCAGCAGGGCAAGGCGGGCTGGATCCACAACCCGGTCAGCGCCTACATCGTCGCCAAGCAGCGCAAGCTCGTGACCGCCGACGGCATCAACCACCACCGCAGCCTCGCCGGGCCGAACGGGCGCCACGAGACCGACGCGCCGCGCTTCATCGGTATCTGGAAGTTCAGCAAGAACGTGGACGCCGTCGAAGGAGTGGATCACGTACCTGATCGGCAAGCGCGAGACCTACGACGAGTACATCATGTCCGGCGACGCGTTCAACCTGCCGGCCTACGACAAGCTGCCGGACCATCCGGTCCTCAGGACCGATCCCAAGTACGCCGCCCTGAAGGGCGAGGGCGTGCAGTACCACGCCTACGGCTGGCCGGCGCCCGCCTCCGACAAGGTGCAGCTCATCACCAACTCCTACATCCTGCCCAACATGCTCGCCAAGGCGGTCACCGACACCTCGACCAAGGACGCGATCGCCTGGGCCGAGAACGAGATGAAGAAGATCATGGCGGGGTAGAGACGACATGGCGATCGGCACCGCTTCTCGTCGCCGCTCAGGCGCGCCTGCCCTGGCGGCGCGCGCCTGAGCGAGCTCTTCGACCGCGAGCGCTTCCTCGGGCCGGTGTTCATCACCCCGGCCATGATCCTGATCCTGCTCCTGGTGGCCTACCCCTTCTGCATGGCGCTCTACTTCTCGCTCTCCAACGCCTTCATCGGCCGTCCGAGCCATTTCATCGGCATCACGAACTTCATCAAGCTGTGGGACAGCGACGCCTTCCGGCAGACGTTCCAGAACGCCTTCGTGTTCACCAGCATCGCGGTGGCCTTCAAGATCGTGCTGGGCATCTGTCTGGCCCTCCTGCTCAACGAGCAGCTCTGGTTCAAGCGGATGATCCGGGGCGCCGTCCTGCTGCCGTGGGTCATCCCCACCGCGCTGTCGACGCTGGGCTGGTGGTGGATGTTCAACTCGCTCTACAGCGTGGTGAACTGGACGGGCATCGCGCTCGGGATCTTCGACCCGCCGGGCCCCAACTGGCTCGGGCAGCGCTACTACGCGATGGCGGCGGTCATCATCGTCAACATCTGGCGCGGGCTGCCCTTCTTCACCATCACGATCCTGGCGGGACTCATCGCGATCCCCAAGGACCTCTACGAGGCCGCCGCAGTCCGACGGGGCTGGAGCGTGGGCCCGGTTCTGGTACGTCACGCTGCCGATGCTGAAGCCGGTCCTCGCGGTGGTCGTCCTGTTCTCGACGATCTTCACCTTCAGCGACTTCAACATCGTCTACGTGCTCACGCACGGCGGGCCGATCAACTCCACCCACCTGTTCGCCACCTGACTCCGCGCAGGATCGGCCTGGAGAGCGGGCGCATCGGGGAAGGCGCGGCCATCTCGCTCTACCTGTTTCCGCTGCTGGTGTTCGTGGTGTGGGCGCAGCTGCGCTTCGTGCGCAAGCAGGCCTACTGATGGGTCGGCGGAAGCTCCGCAAGCGCATCCTGATCGCACATGTACTGCTCGTGCCGTTCCTGGTCTTCGCGCTGTTCCCCTTCTATCACATGACGCTGACCTCGCTGAAGCAGGACCGCGAGCTCTACGACCGGCACGCGGTGCCGCTGCTCATCAAGCAGGGGCCGACGCTCGAGCACTACACCAAGCTGCTCTGGGACACCGAGTTCCTCACCTGGACGCAAGAACAGCCTGCTCGTGACCGTGCTCTCGACGACGGTCGTCCGTCGTCATCGGCACCATCGCGGCCTACGCGCCTGGCCCGCCTGAAGTTCTTCGGCGTGGGCGCCTTCGGCACCGGCATCTTCGTGACGTACCTCGTGCCGACCTCGCTCTTGTTCCTGCCGCTGGCCCAGGTCATCAACTGGCTTGGGCTCGCCGACTCGAAGTGGGCGCTCGTGCTCACCGTACCCGACGTTCCTCGTCCCCTTCTGTACCTGGCTCCTGATGGGCTACTTCCGCACGGTGCCCAAGGAGGTCGAGGAGTGCGCGATGGTCGACGGCGCCACCCGCATCCAGGCCCTGTGGCGTATCGTGCTGCCGATCACCGTCCCGGGCCTGGTGTGCGCGGCGCTCTTCGCCTTTCACGCTGTCGTGGAACGAGTTCATCTACGCGCTGACCTTCACCTCGTCGGATCAGATCACGGCCAGCGTGGGCGTGACGAGCGAGCTGATCCGCGGCGACATCTACTTCTGGGGTCAGCTGATGGCCGGCGCGGTGCTCGGCTCGGTCCCGATCGTCATCCTCTACGTCTTCTTCCTCGACTACTACGTCTCGGGGCTGACGGCCGGCGCAGTGAAGTAGCCCGGAGGGGACTTCGTCCTCCTTCCTGCCTCCCCTAGGACAAGGATTGCAGCGGGCGAAGCCCGCGCCCGAGCTGGTTGATCTCCCGGCGCCTTGCTGTCTCTGCGGCGGCGGTTTCCCTAGCGGGCGGTGGCTTGACAAGTTTGGGGTGGCGGGGGACAGTCACGGCACACGTGCGCGGCCGGGTCCGTCGCCGGGTCGTGCCGGGAGGCCGCGTGCGCGTTCCTGCGATTGCACTGAAGCGTCGGCAGTGGGAGCCGTTCGCGTTCGCCTCGCCCCGCGCTCGTCCTCATCGCGATCGTGATCGTGTTCCCCCTCATCTACTCGTTCTACCTCTCGCTGCGCAGAACTTCGACCTCTCGGTCGGCTCCGGATTCCACGTTCGTCGGCGTCCGGAACTACGCGAGGCGCTGCTGCGCGACGAGCGGTTCCTCGCCTCGGTCTGGAACACGATCGTCCTCATCGTGCCGTCGCTGGTCGTGCGAGCTGCTCCTGGGACTCGGCCATCGCCCTGCTGCTCAATCGCGTCACCCACGGCCGCCCGATCATCACCGCGCTGCTGGCCATCCCGGCGATGGTGTCGCCGGTCATGGCGGGCATGGCGTGGCGCATGATGTTCGGCGTCAAGTACGGCGCCATCAACAACCTCGGTCGCCAGCTCGGCCTGCTCGACGTCTACTTCGACTGGTTCTCCAGCCCGTTCATCGTCGATCGTCGCGGTCGTCCTCGTCGAGGTCTGGCAGAACACGCCGTTCATGATGCTCGTGCTGCTGGCGGGGCTCCAGTCGATCCCCCAGGAGCTGTACGAGAGCGTCCAGGTCGACGGGGCGTCGCCCTGGCAGAGCTTCTGGTCGATCACCCTGCCGCTGCTCAAGTTCACGATGGTGGTCGGGGTGATGATCCGCCTGATCGACCTCACCAAGCTCTTCGGCCTGATCTTCGTGCTGACGTTCGGCGGCCCCGGCGGCGCCACCGAGACGGTGGCCTTCAACACGTACCTGGTGGGCTTCAAGGACTTCCGCATGAGCTACGCGGCCGCGCTCTCCTACGTGATCGTCGGCGGCGTGCTGGTCCTGACGCTGCTCTTCCAGGTCGTCCAGCGGCTGGCGGGAGGCGCGGGCGGCATGAGCACCCTGGTCAGCGCCACCCCGGCGGTCGCCGTCCGGCGGATCAACCGGCACCGGGCTCGCCGGTGGCTGGCCGACGTGCTCACATATCTGGGGCTGGCCGTCACGCTGGTGTTCTTCCTGCGGGCCGTTCTTCTGGATCCTGACGACCTCACTGAAGGGCAACGAATGACTTCTTCGCCTTTCCGCCGGTGTGGATCCCCAGCGACCCCTCGCTGGCGCACTACACCGGGCTGTTCACGCGAGCCAGCGGACGCGCGCTACTTCACTGAACAGCCTGACGATCTCCTCCTTGAGCATGGTGGCGGCCCTGCTGGTCAGCCTGCCCACCGCGTACGCCATCGCCCGCTGGCGCTTCGGCGGGAGCGTGTTCGGTACGTTCCTGCTCGTGCTGCGGATGCTCCCGGCCATCGCGCTGATCATCCCGTGTACCTGATGTACAAGGCTCTCGGCCTCACCAACTCCTACTTCGGCCTGGTGATCCTCTACACCGTCGTCTACATCCCCTTCGCGGTGTGGCTGCTCGTCGGCTTCCTGCGGGACTTCCCGGTGGAGATCGAGGAGGCGGCGATGATCGACGGCTGCTCACGCGCTGGCGCTCGCTGGTGCGGGTGGTGGTGCCGATCATCGCGCCGGGGATGGCGGTGGTGGCGCTGTTCTCGTTCATCGCCACCTGGAACGAGTTCCTCTTCGCGGTGGTGCTGACCGGCATCGAGACCAAGACCATGATGGTGCTGGTCACCACCTACACCAGCGGCGGCACCGACATGTTCTACGGCGAGGCCTCGGCCTCGGTGGTGCTCGGCGTGCTCCCGGCCTTCGCCGTCGCCTTCATGCTCCAGCGCTATCTCGTCAAGGGCCTGGCCCTCGGCGGCACCAAGGGCTAGCCGGACTCCAAAGGAGACTCGCTCATGAGACATGTGGCACTCACGGTGGTCGTCCTGGCGCTGGTCACGATGGTGGCCGCCGGGGTCATTCCCGAGCGCGCGCCGGCGCAGGGCACCCGCCCCTACGAGGGCACCACGCTGCGGGCCGTGGTCAACGCCGAGTACGTGAAGTACTCGCTGTCGCTGGTCGAGAAGGACGTCGTACGACAAGCTCGGCGATCAAGCTCGGACGTGGAGGTCATCCCCCTCGACGCCTTCGTGCCCAAGACGCTGCTGGAGTTCAACAGCGGCTCCAGCCCGTGGGATCTCGTCATGTTCGGCCCCAGCAACATGCCCGACTACGGCCGGCACTTCGAGCCGCTGGAGCCGTGGGCCCAGAAGCTGAAGCTCGACTTCGCGCTCGACGACATCGCCGACGTCTACAAGAAGCTCATGCTCCGCCACAACGGCAAGCTGGTGAGCATGCCCTACGACGGCGACGTGCACATGCTGTTCTGGAACAAGGTGGCCTTCGAGCGGCCCGACAATCAGAAGAAATTCAAGGACAAGTACAAGTACGACCTGCTGCCGCCCAAGACCTGGAAGCAGTGGGACGACGCCGCCGAGTTCTTCCACGGCTGGGGCTGGGACGGCACCGACAACAAGCTGTTCGGGGCCGGCGCCTCCTACAAGCCCTCCGGCAGCGGCTACTCGTATCACTGGTGGCGCTCGCGGTTCTTCTCGTACGGCGGCCAGTACTTCGACGGCGACATGAAGCCGCTCATCAACTCGGCCGCCGCGCTGCGGGCGCTGGAGGAGATGGTGCGGACCATGCCGTACTATCCGCCCGGCGTGCTCCTCTTCGAGTCGGAAGAGCCCAAGACCATGCTGGTCAAGGGCGAGATTCCCCTGCTCGTGTCGTGGACCAGCACGGGCAAGCGGGTCGGGGATGCGCGCGAGTCCGTCATCGTGGGCAAGGCCGGGTTCGGGCTGGTGCCCGGCGCCGACATCGACGGCAAGATCATCCATCGCCCGGCCATCACGCCGGGGCGGGCCATGGCCGTGTCCAAGTACTCCAAGAAGATCAGAGCCGACGATGAAGCTCCTGGAGTTCATCTCGCTCCCCGACCAGAGCCTGAAGATCGTGATGGATCCGAAGACCATCATGGATCCCTGGCGGGTCACCCACTTCCGCTCCGAGAAGTTCCGCAAGGCCTTCCGGGGCGCCGACGAGTACCTGGACGCCATCGAGAAGAGCTTCCCGCTGGTGGTGCCGGATCCGGTCATTCCCGGCGCGGACGAGTACCAGCGCAAGCTCTCGTTCGAGATCACCGAGGCCCTGGCCAAGCGCAAGCCGCCCAAGGAGGCGCTCGACGCGGCGGCGCGTGAGTGGGACAAGATCACGGAGCGGCGCGGCCGCGACAAGCAGAAGGCGGCCTGGGGCGAGAAGCTCGCGGAAATGAAGGCGATCGGGATCGAGTACCACCCGGAGTGGGCGGCCAAGGCCAAGTAGCCCCGGCATCCGCTTGACCCGGCCCGGCACCTGGTGGCCCACTGGGGTCACCGGAAGCTGAGGCCAGGTCAGCGAGGTGCCATATGGTTCAGCGCAAAGACGTCCCCGTCAGCGACGAGTACACCATCGCCGTGGTGACCGAAGACATGACCGACGGATGGGCGGTCGTCGCCTCCATCAAGCACCGCTCCCCCACCGGCGAGCAAACCACCGAGCTCCCAGTCGACAACCGCCGCTACTCCACCCAACCCGAAGCCGAAGAAGCCGGCATTGCCCAAGCCCGGGATTGGCTCACGCGCAACGTCCCCCACGCCGCATAACCGTCTGCTGAGCACCGAGGCTGAGCAGCTGGCGTCGAGCCGGGCTGCTCAAGCCTTGGCCGCGCGTCATCGCGCCGCTTCGCCGAGTGCGTCGTTCTCACGCCGAACGTCGTGGCAGCGGTCGCATCTGCAGGAGTCGGTCGTGAACGCGACCACCAAAATGATTCGGTCCCAGAGCAGCATCGCCCAGAGGTGCAGATTCTCCACATCAGGAAAGCTCGTAAACTTGTAGTCGAACACCCGGGGGTAGCGCCCACGAATCGGCTCGTCAGGGATGAACTCGAACTCCGGTGGAGGAGATTCCCCAGGGGACACGAACTTGATAGTAGTTTGGGTGTCGACTCAGGCAACACGGTCGACGTGTGGTGATAGTAGAGCCCACGAATGGTTTCCAGGAGACTCTGCGAACCCGTTTCCCGTCGAATCGCTTCAAGACTTTCCGCCCGCGAGAAAGAGGCCGCTCGGACGCGGATCGAATTCTGAAAGACTCTCAGAACCAGCCCAACGTTCTCACGCTGACGGTATCTCTGGAACACCCTCTGCGTTGCGAACTTTCCTGCGTAGCTGTCACAGACCAGCAGGGCAAGCGAGGACACGAAGTAGTCTTCGTCACGCTGAAACGCTTTGTTACAGCGTCCATGCACCGGGATCGTGGAGCAGGTTCAGATTGTGCTGACGGCGGATTCCCGGGGGCATAGAACTGGCAAGCGGCGGGACGTGGTCGTCGCTCTTAGGGCTGTTCAAGGGGTCTTCCGCACAGATAGCGGGGTCAGGCAATCGCGCCGCGGGCAGCATACTTGCGGCCCTCCTAACACAAAGACATCCGGCGGGACTCTCGGGGCTGAACGGCTCCAAACGGTGGCAGGTCGCTCACACGGTCCAGATGCTAAAGGGAACGACGAGCCAACGACGCAGATGGGACGCATTCAGCAACCTGGCCGGCCTCAATCACCGTTCTTACCTCCGGAGATCTCGCGGGCCGGGGGTGCGCCGCCAGGGCCGCCGCAACCGCTGGCGCCAGGCGCGGCGGTGCTTCCTTGCGGGCAAACCGGCGCCACGGCGCAGGCGAGGGCGTGGACAGCCGGAGCGCCTGCGCGGCGTCCTCGAAGAGCGAATAGGCGACCGGCGTCACCAGGAGCGTCAGCAGCAGGCAGAGCGTCTGGCCGCCGATGACGACGACGGCGATGGCGCGGCGCTCCTCGGAGCCCGGCCCGGTGCCCACCCACAGCGGCAGCATGCCCGCGACCAGGGCCAGCGTCGTCATCAAGATGGGCCGGAGCCGATCGCGGTTGCCCTGCATGATCGCCGCCGCGCGGTCCATCCCGTGGGCGCGCAGGCTGTTCATGTGGTCGATCTGCAGAATGGCGTTCTTCTTCACGACGCCGAACAGCACCAGGATGCCGAGCGCGGAGTAGAGGTTGAGCGTGTTGCCGGTGTACCAGAGCGAGAACAGCGCGAACGGCACCGACAGCGGCAGCGACAGCAAGATCGTCAGCGGGTGGATCAGGCTCTCGAACTGCGAGGCCAGGATCATGTACATGAACACGACCGAGAGCAGGGAAGACCCACAGGAACTCGGTGAAGGTCTTCTCCATCTCCCTTGGCCTTGCCGGTGACGAACGTCTGGTAGGCCGACCGGCAGGTTCATCGCGGCCACGGCCTTCTTCAGCAGCCTCGATGCGGTCGGCCTGGCCGTAGCCCGGCGCGATGCCGGGCCCGTATCGCGCGTCTCGCGCTGCGCGGTCGGTGCGGTCGATGCGCGAGGCGGTCGGCGTCCGCTCGATGCTTCACGACGTTGTCGAGCCGGACGAGGCCGCCGCCCGGCGCCAGGCCGACCTGGGCCGGCGCGCCGGTCGCCGCGTTGCGTCGAGGTCGTAGTCGCGCGAGACGTACAGCCGCGAGATCGTGCTGAGGTTCGCCGCGGTAACTGCGTGCATCAGGCGGATCTGCACGTCGTAGTCGTCGTTGACGATCGGGTCGTGGAAGCGCGAGACCTGGTCGTCGCCGCCCACCATGAGGCGCAGCGCGGTGGCGATCTGCTGGGTGTCCACGCGCAGGTCGGCCGCCCGCTGGCGGTCGATCGACCACCCGGAGCTCGGGCTTGTCGAGCTGCAGCGTGGTGTCCACGTCCACGATCGCCGCCGAGCTCGCGGGCCTTCTCGCTTGAGGTGGCTCGCCGTACTCGGCGAGCTTCTCCAGCTCCGGGCCCGCGCAGCGCCAGGTCGATGTCGAAGGTGCCGCCGCCGATGTTGAAGCCGGCGATGTTGCGCACCTGGGTGCGGATGTCGCGTGAACTTCCGGAAGCGCCGCCGCAGCTCGATCATGACGTCGCGCTGGGCGTAGTTGCCGCGAAACGCCTCCAGCGGCTCGGCCGTGGACGCAGGCCATCCACAGACGCGTGCAGGCGTCACGCGTGCGCTCGGTCGTGCGGCACGGTGCGCACGTACATGTCAGCCCTGGTTCACGCGGGCTCAGGAAGCTGCCGCCGGCCGACGCCAGCGTGAGCGCCACGCCCTTCGTCTCCTGCGCCTCCTTGGCCAGGGCCTGCATCGCCCTCGTCCATGGCGGCCAGGCTCATGCGCTCGGGGCCGAAGACCAGCACCTCGAACTCCGACTCGTCGACGTCGCTGGGGATGTACTCCTGCTTCACCTGGCGGTAGATCGGCACCGTCGAGGCCAGGGTGACGCACGCTGACGATCGACGATCACCCAGCGGTGCCGCATGGCGAGCTTCAGGCGACCAGGTGTAGCCGCGGTCGAGCCAGGCGTAGAAGCCGGTCGCGCGAGCCGGCGTCGCCGCCCGTCGGCGCCGTGTTCGCCGCCGGCCGTCGCGTCCTCCGGTGCGGAGCAGGCGCGCGCACATCATCGGCGTGAGCGTGAACGAGACCAGCAGGCGACACCAGCACCGACACCGCCGCGGTGATGCCGAACTGGTAGAGGAACCGGCCGGAGATCGAGGACATGAACGACACCGGCACGAAGATGACGACCAGCGAGAAGGTCGTGGCCATGACGGCCAGCCCGATGTCGGCGGTGGCCTCGCGGGCGGCCTCGAACGGGCCGCATCTTCTTCTCCTCCACGAAGCGGAAGACGTTCTCGCAGCACGACGATGGCGTCGTCGATGACGATGCCGACCATCAGCACCAGGGCCAGCATCGTCACGCTGTTGAGCGTGAAGCCCATCGCCCACATCACGCCGAAGGCCGAGATCACCGAGGTGGGGATGGCCACCGCGGCGATGAACGTCGAGCGCCACGAGCGCATGAAGGCCAGCACCACCAGCGAGGCCAGGATGGAGCCGAGGATCAGGTGCAGGTTGATCTCGTGCAGGGCCGCGTAGATGTACGCGGACTGGTCGCGGATGACGTCGAGCTTGACGTCGGGCGGCAGCTGCGCGCTGCAGGCGCGTCGAACTTCGCCTTCACGCCCTCGATGACCGCCACGGTGTTCTCGCCCGGACTGCCGGCGCACCTCCGCATGATGACGGTGGGCGCGCCGTTGAGGCGGGCGGCCGAGCCGCTGCTCCTTGGTGCCGTCCTCGGCGTAGCCGATGTCCCGCACGCGCACGCCCACGCCGTTGAGGGTGGCCACCACGAGGTCGTTGAAGCCCTTGCGGATCGACGAAGCGCCCCATCGTGCGCAGCGAGGCCTCGTTGAGGCCGGCCGGTCACGTTGCCGCCCGGCAGGTCGGCGTTCTGGCGGACGATCGCGTCGCGCACCGAGGTGATCGGGATCTGGTAGGCCGACCAGCCGATCGGCGTCCACCCACGACGTTGACCGAGCGCAGCAGGCCGCCCACCAGCCGGACCTCACCGACGCCGGTCGAGCGCTCGAGCACGGGCCGCACGGTCTTGTCGGCGAGCTCGGTCAGCTCGCGGATCGAGCGATCGCCGGAGAGCGCGATGGTGATGACCGGCGCCTGGTCGTTGTCGGTCTTGGAGATGACGGGCGGCCGGATGTCGCGCGGCAGGTTGCGCATGGGCGATGGAGACCTTGTCGCGCACGTCCTGGGCAGCCACGTCGATCTGACGGCTCAGCACGAAGGTGACGATGACGATGGCGTTGCCGGGCTCGAGATGGAGCGCAGCTCCTGGATGCCCCTGGATCGTGTTGATCTGCTCCTCGAGCTTCTGCGCGACCGTGCGTCTCCATCTCCTCGGTCGAGGCGCCGGGCAGCTCGACGCGGACGGTGACGGTGGGCAGGTCGACCGAGGGGAAGCGATCGACGCCGAGGCGGAACCAGGAGGCAGCGCCGACGACCCCACGCAGCGCCATGACGATCATCGTGGCGAAGACCGGACGCTTGATGCAGACTTCGGCGAGCTTCTGCTGATGACCCTGGGGCTTGACGCTCACGGTCTGGCCGCCGGTGAGGTTGCCGGGACTGGTGACGACCGGCTCGCCGCGCTTGAGCGCCGTCGACGATCTCGACGTTCTCGCCCATCCGGCGGCCCGTCGTGCACGCTGCACCTCGGCGGTCTTGCCGCCGCGCACCACGAGCACCTTCTCGACGCCGGCGAACACGATCAGCGAGCTGGTCGGCACGGTGACGATCGGCTGCGACGATCTCGGTGACGATCTCGGCCCGGGCGAAGGCGCCGGCCCGCAGCAACCCGCGCTCGTTCGGGAATCTCGGCCTCGACGGGCAGCGTGCGATTGAGCTCCTGAACGATCGGCGCCAGGCGCACCACCCGACCGCTATAGACGGTCGGATCGCCTTCGATCGTCAGCCGGACCACCTGACCGGCGCCTGCACGCCGCTCGCCCTCGCGCTCGGGCACCGGACACCCGCAGCCGCAGCGGGTGGATGCGCACCAGCGTCGCCATCGGCGCGCCCGACGGCCAGGTACTCGCCCACGCGAGGTCAGGCGCTGGCTGACCGCGCCGTCGATCGGAGCCAGGACCACGGTGTCGGTGAGCTGCTGGCGGGCCAGGTCCAGCTCGAGCGCCGCTGCGCGATGCATCGCCTGCCGGTTGCGCACCTCTTCCAGCGCGTCCTGGTAGCGTCCGTCGGCCACCTGGAGATTCGCCTCGGCGGTGTCGAGCTGGGACGCGGGCGATCAGCTCCTGTTCGAGAGCTTTACACTTCGGTCGCGCGTCAGCCGCGCCTCGTCCAGCATCGCGCGGGCCTGGCGCACGATGGCGGTCTGCTCGGGATCGACCGCTTCGTCCTTGCCCGACGGCGTCAGGCCCAGGCGGGCGCGCGCCTGCTGCAGCGCCGCCTCCGGCCTGCTCGACCCGGAGCTTGAAGTCGGTCTGGTCGAGGCCGGGCCGAGCGCCTGGCCCCGCTGGATTCGCGTGCCCAGGTCGATGTCGATGGACTCCACGCGGCCAGGCAACCTTGGCACTGAGGGTCATCTGGTCTTCGGCGGCCAGGGTCCCGGTGGCGGCCACAGTCACGAGGCAGGGACGCGCTTCGGTGGCGGGCGCGACGCTTGACCTCACGGGCAGGCCGGACCGCCGGCCGGTGCCCTGAGGCTTAGGCTTCTCCTGGGAGGCGGCACTGGCCGGGAACTCGCCCCGGCAGGCCGACAGGCCGAGAGCCAGGACGATGATCCCGATCAAGGGTCGGACCGACATTCGACTCATGATATCTCGTTGTCGCGCGGCAAGTCCGACGAACATGTTGAGCGCGCGCCACCAGCTCCAGGACCTCTTCGAAGAAGTCCGGCGACGGCTGCCACGGCAGACGATCGATCCGGTGCTCGAACACCTGCACGAGCACGTAGAGGCTGATCCCGAAGGTGGCGGTCTGCCCCCAGGGCTCGAGCAGCCCGCGCAGGCTGGCCCACCAGAGCTCGCGGATGTGCACGAGGAGCCAGATGCCGACGGCCGTCGGCGCGCCCACCACGACGAGGACCGCGAGCAGTCGCCACCCGAGCGGGTGCTTGGGACTCACGAAGAACTTCGTGTGGATGACCTTCGTGCCGAACAGCACGCGATCGAGATCGACCTCGCCGATGCAGATCATGGTCATCGCCGCCACGATCGCGACCTCGAGCGCGAACGGCTCGCCGCGGCGCTTCGCCGCCAATCCCTGGCGCGCCGCCAGCACGCCCGCGATGCCCATCAGGATGACCTGGAGCCACTCCACGACGCCGTTCTCGATGACCAGCCAGCCGCCGAGATTCCAGTCACGGAGCGCCACCAGCACGAGGATCGCCACCGCGACGACGCTCGCCAGGAAGGCGACGGCGCGGCAGCCGAGCCTTCGCAGGGCGTGAGGGCATGGCGGAGTTTACGCCGAAGTGCCCGCGTTCACGAGGTCTACATCACGTCCCGATCGGCGGCGAGACGCCGATCGTCGAGAGAACGCGGCGATCAGCGACTGGACCTCCGACCGGTGCGTGCGGTTCGGAAAGTGCCCCGCCGCCGCGCGATGACCTGCCAGAGCGCGCGCCGGGGATGGTCGCCGCCACCCGCTCCGGACGCATGGCGACCGTCGGAAAGTGATCCTCGCTGCCAGCGATGACGAGCACCGGGCAGCGGATGCGCGCGCAGTCCCCGAGCCACTCGCGCGCGCGGGTAGGTCTCGTCGAGGCAGTCGCCAGCAGGGACGCGGTGGAGTGGCGGCGCAGCCGCTCGATCGTCTCCGCGTACGCGCTCCGGCCGCGCCTTGAAGCGGGCCAGCGCCGCCTCGCCCATGCGCAGCCGGACGTTGGCGTCGAAGTAGTCGGCCACGCGCCCGGCCTCGATCAGCGGGCGATGCGTCGCCACCACCGCCTTGTCCTCCGCCAGCGGCTCGTGAGGGCGGCCCGCTGATCGAGATCACCGCGCGCACGCGCGCCGGCGCGTGGATCGCCGCCCACAGCGACAGCGCCCCGCCCATCGACGCCCCGCCCCACACGGGGCGCTCGATCCCGAGCGCGTCCAGCCACAGCAGCACGTCCTCGGCCTTCTGCGGATAGCCGTAGTCCTCCACCCGCTCGAGACGTGGAGGACCGGCCGTGTCCCGCGTGTCCGGGAACAGCGCGCGCACGCGCCCGAAGAACGGCTCGAGGTCGGCGGAGCATGAAGGACGAATCCTCGACCGACCCGCCGTGGATCCACACCACGGGCGGCTTCGGCGGGATCGCCGGCCTCGCGCCAGTGCAGGCACACGCCGTTGGAAAGCTGGCGCTCAGGCACGCGATCCGCCGCTCCCTGTGGCGCGTCCCTGGTCCTCGGCGTCGAGCTCAATACACGAACGGCGTCGGCAGCGGCGGCCGGCCGAAGGGCCGTCCACCCCGGATGGTGAGGTAGGGCACCAGCTTTCGCTGGCCCGTGCGCTTGTTGTTGCGCGTGTCGACGAACTCGACGGGCCGTCGACGAGGTCCATGATCGCCAGATCCGCCGGCGCGCCGACCTGTAGCGTGCCGAGACCCGGCACCCGGCCGATCACCTTGGCCGGCTCGCACGCGTCGCCCGGGCGACGACGCTCCTCCAGCGGCATGCCGAGCGCCAGGAACTTCGACATCACCCACGGCAGCGTCGGGTAGCCGGGCGTGTTGATGCTCACCGAGTGGATGTCGCTGGAGATCGTGTCGGGCGCCATGCCCTGCTGCATCGCCGGCTCGCACACCGTGAAGTCGAAGCTGCCGCCGCCGTGGCCGACGTCGATGATCACCCCGCGCTGCTTGGCGGCGCTGCGCCGCCGACAGCAGCTGGCCGTTCTGCACCGTGTTGTTGCCGGCGCCCGAGTAGGCGTGGGTGAGGATGTCGCCCGGGCTGCAGCGAGATCGAGCAGGTCGGCGAGATCGCCGGGCGCGGCGCCGATGTGACACATCACGCGCGCATGCCCTGCCCGCCATCTCGGCGCGCCCGCGATCGCCGCGCCGCAGCGGCTCGAGCCCGTTCTGTCCCGACCACCGAGTCGGTGATCCGCACCTTCACGCCGAGCACCGCGTCCGGGTTCTCGGAGACGACCTTGGCGCAGCCGTCGACGTTCGCGTACTCGATGTTCAGCATCTCGCCCGGGGCCAGGCCGCCCGGCCAGCCCGATCGGACGAGATGTGCACGAACGCGAAGAGCCGCGTGCGCGCGCTGGCCAGCGCCGGGTGACGGAACACGCCCCACGGTGTGCCAGCCGGCATCGCCCGCCGACACCGCCGTCGTCGTGCAGGTGATCCCCACCAGCTCGTCGGGCGGCAAGCCCAGGCCGAGGTGGGGCACGAAGTGCGTGTGCAGATCGACGAGCCCGGGGTCACGAGCCGGCCGCCCACGTCGATGCGCTGCACGCCGCGATCGGCCGGGATGCTCGGCGCGATGGCGGCGATCTGTCCGTAGCGGATGCCGATGTCGCGCTTGCCGCGCAGCTTCTGGCTGGGGTCGAGCACGTCACCGTTGGCGACGATCAGCTCGTACTTCAGCGCGGGGTCGGCCGGATCGAAGCCGCGCGGCATGGGCGCCCCGGTCGCCTGCGCCACCATCAGCGGCGTCTGGGCCTGCGCGCGGACCTCCCAGCGCGCCGGTCGCCGCGGCCGCGGTGCTCGAGGCCAGAAAGTCTCGACGTGACAGATCCATGAGGCGTCTCCTCTCAGCGCAGCCGCGCGCCGTGGCCGGTGACGACGTCCAGGAAGCTCGTGATCTCGACGTTCAGGAAGTCGACGTCGGCGGGAAGCAGCCCGCCGGCCGAGGCGTGGCCGGTGACGGCCTCGGGCCGGATGGTCACGTAGCGGACGTCGCGGATGTAGCGCGAGGCCTCCAGCGGCTCCCACTCGGGTTGAGCAGGTCCTTCTGCCCGGCCAGGATCAGCGCGTCTTGGCCTTGATCGCCCGCAGCGCCTTCACGTAGTCGCCGTTCATCCCGGGCGTGGTGCCGACGTCGTGGCGCGTCGTACGCCCACGTCTGGTAGATCCAGTCGTTGGCGTCGAACAGCGGGATCTGCGCGTCCTCCTGGGCCTTGAGCCACGGCAGCACGTCGGCCTGATTCGGGAACTGGTAGCGGTACATCTCCGGCGCGCGCGGCGACAGGAAGCCGAGGATGTCGCGCCACAGGCGGATGCCGTTGGCTCGGCGGCGCCGTGTAGTTGCCGCCGTTCCAGGCCGGGATCGAGCATGATCGCCTTGCGGCTGGCTTCCATGACCACCACGCTCCAGGCCGGCGTCTTGGCCAGCGGCACCAGGGCCACCAGGCTGTCCATGAAGTCCGGGATGGCTCACGCCCCACTGCAGCGCCTGCATCCCGCCCATCGAGGGGCCGACCACCGCGACGCACGTGCGGGATCCTCGAGATGCTCGGTCATCAGCTTGTGCTGCGAGGTCACCATGTCGCGGATGAGGAACTGCGGAAACTGCCATGCGCGGCTGCGCCTGGCTGTTCGACGGCGACGTGGTGAGGCCGTTGCCGATCGCGTCGGTGGCGACGACGAAGTACTTCGCTGGTGTCGAGCGCCTTGCCGGGACCGATGAGGAAGTCGAGGCGGTGGTGGTTGCCGCTGATCGCGGTGACCATGAGGATGGCGTTGGACTTCTGCGCGTTCAGCGTGCCGTGGGTCACGTAGGAGATCGCGAAGTCCTTGATGGTCCCGCCGCTCTCCAGCTTCAGGTCACCGATCCCGGTACTGCTGATGCGGCGGCTGGTTGGGCCCGTGCGCCCGCGCGGCAGCGGCGGCAGGGTCAGACCGCGGCGGCAGCGGCGATGGCGATGCGTCGGTGCATCGGAACACCTCCGGCGTGACCCGGCGTCAGGCCGCGCGGCGCTGAAGCGGCGCGCCACCTGGGACATCGAGCGGAGTGCACAGCCAGTAGACGACCGCGATGAACAGGTACAGCTCGAACGGCTTGATCTCGCGATTGTTCACGATCTGGGCGGCCTTGGTGAGATCGACGCTAGCCGATGATCGAGGCCAGCGAGGTGTCCTTGAAGAGCACGATCATCTGGGTGACCAGCGACGGCACCATGTTGCGTGAGCGCCTGGGGCAGCACCGACGTAGGCGCATGGTCATGGTCGCCCGTCATGCCCGACCGCGCGTGGCCGCCTCGACCTGGCCGCGCGGCACCGACTGCACGCCGGCCCGCACGATCTCGCCGAAGTAGGCCGCCTCGAAGATCACGAACGCCGAGTCAGCGCCACGCCGTACTCGGGGATGGGCAGCCGCAGCAGCTGCGGGATGATGAACCAGATCCAGAAGATCACCATGACCAGCGGCACGCCGCGGAAGAACTCCACGTACGCTGGTGGCCGGCACGCGAGATCCAGGCGGCGCTGGCCAGGCGAGCCAGGCCGATGAAGATCCCCAGCACGAACCCCAGCGATGATGGCCGGGATGGCCAGCCGCAACGTGCCGCCGATGAACGTGGCCGATCCCCGATCAAGCCCTGCACGATCAGGAACTTCCGAGTTGTTCGGGCGATGACGCCGAGATCCATCAGCTCGCCGCCTGCACCCGGGAGATCATGCCCGGGATCGCGAAGTGCCGCTCGACGCGCGCCATGATGGTAGGCGATCGACAGGCACATGCCGAGGTAGATGAGCGTGCCGGCGGTGAACGCCTCGATGGCCTTGGCGGTGTAGGTCTCGATCTGGCGGCGTCTGGAACGTCAGCTCGGCCACGCTGATCGTCAGGGCCACCGACGGAGTTCTTGAGGAGGTTCAGCGATTCGCTGGTGCCCGGCGGCACGATCAGCCGCAGGGCGACCGGCAGGATCACCAGCCGGTAGGCCTGCCAGCGTCGTGAGCCCCATGGCCGAGCGACGCCTCGAACTGGGTGCGCGGGAATCGCACGGATGCCGGAGCGGATCACCTCCGACATGCGGGCGCCGTGATAGACGCCGAGCGCGAACATCCCCGCCCAGAATTCCAGCGCCGTGGTTGAAGAGCCAGTCCTGCACCCGCGCGCGGCAGCAGCGGCGGCACCCCGAAGTACCAGAAGAACATCCACACCAGCAGCGGGACGTTGCGGAAGAACTCGACGTAGAACGTGGCGGCCCACCGCAGCGGCCGGTAACGGCACCGTGCGGAGGGCGCCCGCAGAGAATGCCGAGCGCGACGGCGAGGACCCAGGCGATCGCGGACGCTCGCGAGCGTGGTGATGAGGCCCCTGGAGCAGCCAGTGTCCCGACTGGCCGGTCCAGAGCACGGACCACTTGAAGGTGTAGCTCACGCGCCCGCGCCGGGTCGCGCCGCTACTTGCCGATCTGCTTCAGCAGATACGCCTTCACCTGCGGGCGTGATCGGGTACGGCACCTCGCCCTTGGGCCCGAACCACTTCTCGTAGATCTCGAAGTACTTGCCCGACTCGAACCCGTTCTTGCAGGCCGGCGTCGACCACCGCCTTGAACTTGGCGTCGCCCTTGCGCATGGCCATGCCGTAGGGCTCCTCGGAGTAGAAGTCGCCGACGACGTCCCACTCGTCCGGCGTTCGGCGCCTTGGCCTTGAGCCCGTAGAGCTGGATGCCGTCGTTGGTGTAGGCGTCGACCTGGCCCTGCAGCAGCGCCTGGAAGGCGGCCGGCTGGTCGGGAAACTCGCGCAGCTGGGCCTGCGGGTACCTTCTCGCGGATGATCTTGGCGTTGGTCGAGCCCTGCTGGGAGGCGATGCGCTTGCCCGCGATGTCGTTGACGCCCTTGATGGGGCTGCCCTTCTTCACCATGAACTGAGCGCCCGGTGTAGAAGAACGTGAGGCTGAAGTCCACCGACTCGCGGCGCTGCGGCGTGTCGGTCATGGTGCCGGCGATGAGATCGACCGGCGTTCGAGGTCAGCAGCGGGATGCGGGTGGGCGGCGTCGACTCCTTCTTCTCGACCTTGATCGGCTTGCCGACGGCCTTCTCGACCTCCGGCTTGACGCAGCATGCTCGACCAGGTCGATCGTAAAGCCGACCCACTGGTTGTCCTTGTTGACGTAGGCGAACGGCGGCGAGCCGGTGCGGGTGCCGATCGCCAGCGCGCCGGAGCTCTTGATCTTCTCGAGCGTGTCCTGCGGCGAGCGCCGGCGTCGCCAGCGCAGGGCGACGGCCAGGGTGAGCAACGAGTGCGAACGTACGCTTCATCGACTGCCTCCCTCAGTGGGTAAGGATCTTCGGACAGGAACTGCCGTCGCCCGATCGGACGTGGGTGCCGTGAAGAACGCCTCGGGCGTGGCTGCCTCGACCGACCTGCCCCTCGTCCATGAAGATCGACGCGGTGGGCGACCCGGCGGCGCGAAGCCCATCTCGTGCGTGACGCACATCATCGTCATGCCCTCGCGGGCGAGCTCGGTCATGACGTCGAGCACCTCGTTGATCATCTCGGGATCGAGCGCGGAGGTCGGCTCGTCGAACAGCATGATCTTGCGGCTGCATGGCCAGCGCGCGGGCGATGGCCACGCGCTGCTGCTGGCCGCCCGAGAGGTTGGCCGGATAGTTGTCGGCCTTGCTCCGCGGATGCGCACGCGCTCGAGGCAGCGTCGCGCGCGGTCTTCTCCGCCTCCGTCGCGGCCAAGCCCCTTCACCTTCATCGGCGCCAGCATGATGTTCTCGCAGCGCCGTCATGTGCGGGAACAGGTTGAACTGACTGGAACACCATCCCGACCTCGCGTGCGCAGCGTCCGGCAGGTTCACGCCGCGGCGCGTGATCGACTCGCCCAGCGACGACGACGTCGCCCTCCTGCACGCGCTCCAGCCGCGTTGACGCAGCGGATCAGCGTGGACTTGCCCGAGCCCGACGGCCCGCAGACGACGACCACCTCGCCGGTCGCCACGCGAGCTCGATGTCGCGCAGGACGTGCAGCTTGCCGAACCACTTGTTGACGCCGCTGGAACTCGATCGCCGGCGCCATCTATTCGATAACCACGAGGGTGTCGCCGGCGTTCACGGCCTGACCCGGCCTGCACGCGCACCTCGACCACCGTCCCGCCGCCGACGCCTTGAACTCGTTCTCCATCTTCATCGCCTCGATGACGACCAGGTGCGTCGCCGGCCTGGACCCTGCTCCCCGGCCGCACGGCGATGTGGGTGATCTTACCCGGAAGCGGCGGCGACCAGCGTCTGGCCGCGCCGCTTCCCGGCAGCGCCGCCATGGGTGCGGATGATCCAGCGCGTCTGCTCCTCGACGAGCACCGTCGTAGGTCTCGCCGCCGACGTCCACCACGCGGTGCCGTCCCGATCGACCACGGTGGCCACGTGGGACACGCCGCCGATCAGCAGCGAGTAGATGCCCTGCGCGCCGAGGCCCGGCCGTCCACCTCCCACCGCCGATCGCCGATGGTGAGCAGGTAGCGGCCGTCGCCGCCGCTGATCTCCACGACCTCGCTGGTGCCGCCGACGGTCGCGACGTACTTCACGAGCCCGGCCGGCCGTTGCCAGCCGAGGCGCGCGCCCGACCGCCAGGCCCTGGTGTCGCGCGGGTGTGTCGACGCTGACCGGCGACGCGGCGGGCCCGCTCGTACTCGGCGAGCACGGCCGCGATGACGGCGATGGGCGCCAGAGCGCCCTCGCTCGAGGCCGGGCCGGGCCAGCACGCGCTCGAGCAGCGCGGTGGAGAGCCGCCCGGCGCGAAAGTCCGGATGCGCGACGATGCGCTGCAGCGCAGGAATGGTCGTGCGCACGCCGACGACCGTGTACTCCGACAGCGCGCGGATCATGCGGTCGATGGCCGCCGGCCGGTCGGCGCCCCACACGATCAGCTTAGCCAGCAGCGTGTCGTACCAGCGCGGCACCGTGTAGCCCTCGTAGGCGCCGGAGTCCTCGCGCACCCACGGGCCGGCGGCCGGGCGCAGCCCGGTGATGGTGCCCGGCGAGGGCAATCCAGCCGGCGAAGGGATCCTCCGCGTTGATCCGGCACTCGATGGCCGCAGCCGCGCCACGCGACGTCGGCCTGCGTGTAGCCGAGCGGCTCGCCCGCGGCGATCCGCAGCTGCTCGCGCACGAGGTCGATGCCGGTGACCATCTCGGTCACCGGATGCTCGACCTGCAGCCGCGTGTTCATCTCCAGGAAGTAGAAGTTGCGCTCGGCGTCGAGCAGGAACTCGACGGTGCCGGCGTTGACGTAGCCGGCCGCGCGCGCGATCCGGCACGCCGCCTCGCCCATGCGCGCGCGCAGCGCGGCGTCGACGATCGGCGAGGGCGACTCCTCGATGAGCTTCTGGTGCCGCCGCTGGATCGAGCACTCGCGCTCGCCCAGGTGCACGACGGTGCCGTGGCGCGTCGGCCAGCACCTGGATCTCCACGTGCCGCGGCTCGATGACCGCGCGCTCGAGGTAGACCGACGCGTCGCCGAACGCCGCGCCCGCCTCCGAGCGCGCCGCCGCAGCGCGTCGGTCAGCTCCGACTCCCGCCGGACCGAGGCGCATCCCCTTGCCGCCGCCGCCCATCGCCGCCTTGAGCATCACGGGGTAGCCGACCTGGCGCGGCCTGCGTGCGCGCCTCGTCGTCGCGACTGGATCGGCTCGAGCGTCCCCGGCACCATCGGCACGCTCCAGGTCGCGCGCGATCGCTGCGCGCCGGAGGTCTTGTCGCCCATGGTGCGGATGGCGGCCGGCGGCGGGCCCACGAAGCGTAGTCCGGCCTGCGCGCACGCCTCGGCGAAGCGCGCGTTCTCCGCGAGAAATCCGTAGCCGGGATGCACGGCGTCGGCGCCGGCGCGACGCGCCACCGCCACGAGCTTGTCGATCGCCAGGTAGCTCTCGGCTGCCGGCGGGGCCCGATCGGATGCGACTCGTCCGCCAGCAGGACGTGCGGCGCCTCGCGGTCGGCCTCGGAAAGACGGCGACCGTCGCGATCCCGGCTCGCGGCACGCCCGGATCACGCGCACGGCGATCTCGCCCCGGTTGGCGATGAGCAGCTTCTTGATGGTGGTGGTCACGGGTCGCCCTCGATCATGCGGCAGGGGCCCGCTGACCAGCACGCGGCGGCGGGTCACTGGAGTCCCGCAGCGCGTCGCGCAGGAAGTCTCGTCCACGATGTCCTTCTCGGCCATCTGGACGTCTTGACGAGCTTCTGGGCGTGCCACCACGCGATCTGTCGGGCCGACGTCGCCCGGCATCAGCCGGCCGTCGCGGTCCTGGTAGGGAAAGCCCCGCGGATGAGGTCGGGGCTGGCGCCCGTGTATTTCGCGGTGATCGCCACGATCTCGTCGAAGCGCCGGTGCCGCTCCTGCTCGGCCAGCACCGCGTCGAAGTAGTGGCGCGACGCCTTCACGTAGTCCTCATGAACGCGACCGCGCGCGACCGGTCGCGCGCGAAGGTGGTCGGAGAACATCACGGTGGCGATCTGCCGCGGGAAGGCGTCGCCGGTCTGGATGATGGCGACCCCGACACCGGCCGCTTCCAGTCGCGAGACGAACGGCTCGGCGGTGGCCACCGCGTCGACGGCGCTTGGCAGTCAGCGCATCGTTGAGGGCCGGCAGCGCCTGCAGCGGCACCAGCTCGACGTCGCCGGGCGCGAGCCCTTCCTTCTCCAGATAGCGGCCGACGCTGTAGTGGAAGGTCGAGCCGATCTGGCGTGACGCCGATCTTCTTGCCCTTGAGATCGCGCATCGACCGGACCCCGCCGTCGTAGAGATCCTGCTGCGCACGACCAGCGCGGTCAGGTTGTGGTTGGGCCACTCGCGGCCCTTGTCCGCCACGATCCAGATCCGCACCCCGCCCGCCACGATGTTGAAGAGCCCGGCGGTGAGTCCGGTGGCCGCCGACCGGGATGTCGCCGGAGGCCAGCGCCACCGCGATCGGCTGGGCGCGCCTGAAGTAGACGAGCTCGGGCTCCACCCCGAACTCCTTGAAGTAGCCCTTCTCGACACCGAGGAACAGCACGGCAGACGACGTGAGCTTGAGCACGCCCAGCTTCACCTTCGCCAGCGGGCGCCTGCGCACTCGCCGGCCCGCCGGCCAGCAGCCCCAGGACGATCAGGACCACGAACCGCACGCCTCATGAGCGCCTCCCGATGCCGCGCCTCCTGATGAGTCCCGCGATCATCGCACGGTCGATGCGGCAGCCCGCGCTCACCACGCGTCGGCCTTCCAGGGAATGGCCACGCGCTCGAGCCGCGTGAGCCAGCCAGTGCGAGGCGAGGCCGAGCAGCGAGCAGGAGCACGATGCCGACCATCAGCTGGGTCGTCTCCATGAGGTTCTGCGCGTTCAGCACGAGAAAGCCGATCCCCGAGCTGGCCGCGATCATCTCGGCGGCGACGAGCAGCAGCAGCGAGGTGCCGGCGCCCGAGCTTGAGCCCGGCGAAGACCATGGGCAGCGCGGAAGGCAGCATGACCTTGCGGATGAGGCTCCACCGCCTGGCGCCGAAGCTCACCGGCCGCCCGGATCAGCAGCGGGTCGGCGTGTCGCACCCCGGTGTAGGTGTTGATCGCCATGGGAAAGAACACGCCGAGCGTGATGACGGCCACCTTGACGCCTCCCCGATGCCGAGCCACAGGATCAGCAGCGGCAGCAGCGCGATCTTCGGCACGGGGAAGGTCGCGGCGATCACCGGGTTGCCGATCGCTTCGAGCACGCCGAAGACGCCGACCGCGAGGCCGACCGCGACGCCGGCCAGCGCCCCCAGCCCGAAGCCGAGCACGATCCGCTTCGAGGCTGGTGACGACGTGGGTGGTCAGCTCGCCCGAGCGCAGCATCTCGAGGCCGCTGCCCAGCACCGCCAGCGGCGAGGCAGGAACAGCGGCGGGACCCACCCGGTGCGCGTCAGCAGCTCCCACAGCACCACGCAGACCAGCCAGCCCCACGATGCGCGCCACCGGATGCTCGCGCCGTACCAGGAGCCGCGCGCGATCGGGCGCCGCCATGCCGGCTCACGCGGCGCCCTCGCGCAGGGCCTCGCGAGCCTGCGACCTGATCAGCGACCAGATCCGCTCGACGGCCCCGAGGAACGCCGCCTGGCCCAGCATCGGCCTCGACGCGAGGCCGGGGCAGCTCCACGGGCCACGATCGTCCATGCACCCGGCCCGGCCGGCGCGAGAGCACGACCACGCGGTCGGCCATGAAGACGCGCCTCGTGGATGTTGTGCGTCACGTAGAGGATCGTCTGCCGCGTCCGCGCCCAGATGGCGAGCAGCTCTTCCTGCATGAGCTGGCGCGTCTGGGCGTCGAGCGCCGAGAACGGCTCGTCCATCAGCAGGACGGCGGGATCGACGGCCAGCGCGCGGGCGATGCCGACGCGCTGGCGCATCCCGCCCGAGAGCTGGTGCGGATAGCGTGCCTCGAAGCCGCCGAGCCCGGTGAGGTCGATGAAGCGGCGCGCGATCGCGTGACCGCTCGCTCGCCGGCACGCCGCGCTCCTCCAGCCCGAACTCCACGTTGGACTGCGCCGTACGCCAGGAAAGAGCGCGAACTCCTGGAACACCATGGCGGTCGCGGAGCCGGCCGGCGCGCAACGGGCCCTCGAAGTCGATCGTCCCGGCGTCCGGCCGGAGCAAGCCGGCCAGCAGGTTGAGGAGCGTCGACTTGCCGCACCCCGACGGGCCCACCACCGCCACCAGCTCGTCGGCCTCCACGGTGAACGTGACGCCGGCCAGCGCGTCCACGCGCCGCCCGCGCGCGTCGACGTAGGTCTTCGACACCGTTGATCGACGCGGATTCTCACCGGCGTCGGCCGGGGCGCGCAGGCGGAAGCGCTGGATCTTGCCGGTGGCCGTCTCGAGGAGATCGGCCACGAAGTCGATCCGGGCCGGCGTCTTGAACGCTGGCCGCCCGCGCGCGGACGAACTCGCGCAGCTCGGCGGCCAGCGCGGGCGAGGGCCGCCGATCCGCCTTGAGGACCACGTACGCGCGACGGCACGGTCAGGCCGCGGCCGTCGGCCGCGCCGATCACGCCCGGCCTCGAGCACCGCCGGGTGCGCGACGAGCTGCGCCTCGACCTCGGCGGGCGACGACCCACTGGCCGGCCGACCTTCAGCATGTCGTCGCTTCGCCCTCGAAGTAGAACCAGCCGTCGGCGTCCTGCCGGAACACGTCGCCGGTGCGCGAGCCACTCGCCGAGCATCGTGCCCGCGTTCGCTCGCGCGGTTCCAGTAGCCGCTTCGCCGTGGTGGCGCCCTTGACGAGCAGATGCCCCACCGTGCCGGCGGGCACCGCGACGCCGTCCGTCGTCCACCAGCCGCGTCTCGAATCCCGGAATCACCTTGCCCGGCGGCGCCGCCGCGGGCCTCGCCGGGACGGTTGGCGATGAAGTCGTGCAACGCCTCGGTCGAGCCTGACCACCTGACCAGCTCGAGGCCGAAGCGATCGGCCCACGCCTCGAACAGCGCGGGGGCAGCGCCTCGCCGGACGACACGCCGTAGCGCAGCGACGAGAGATCCCAGCGGCGCTCGGCCTCGGGCACTCCAGCATGCGCGCCCACAGCGTGTCGGCACGGTCAGGAAGACCGTCGGTCGCTCGGCGGCGATCGTCTCGAACGCGCGCTCGGCGGTGATCCGCTCGGGCACCAGGACGGCGGCGGCGCCCACCCGCGCGGGAAAGTAGAGAGCTGTTGCCGAGGCCGAACGCGAAGAACATCTTCGACGCCGAGAAGACGAGATCGTCGGGACCGAGGCCGAAGACGCCGACGCCCACGAGATCGGCGCGGCGGCCACGAAATCCGCGTGCGAGTGGACCGCGCGCCTTCGGCCGGCCCGTGGAGCCGGAGGTGTAGCCCCAGTACGCGACGTCCTCGGCCAGGCGTCGGGGCGGGCTCGAGCATCGGCGTGGGCGCGCGCGAGCGCTTCGTCCCACGGCAGGGCCCGGCGCGCGGCCGTCGGCCACCAAGCACGGCCCGCAGCCACGGACAGCGGTCGCACAGGCGGAGCCGCGACGTCGTGCGCGACGACGGCGACGCCGCGCCCGGCTGTCGTTGAGCAGGAACGCGTAGTCCTCGGCCGTCATCAGCGGGTTCACCGGCACGCTCACCGCGCCCAGCCTGGCCGCGCCCCAGAACGACGGCCGCGAAGGCCGGCGAATCGTCCAGCGCCAGCAGGACCCGCTGCTCGATGTCCAGCCCCGAGCTCGGCCAGGCCCCCGCGCCGCGCGCCGGCCTGCTCCGGCGACCTCGCCGTAGGTCGAGCGCCTCCGGCGAAGCGGAAGGCCGTCCGCCATTGCCCGGCGGTCAGGTGACGATCGACGAAGAACGACGCGATGTTGAGGAGCTCGGCGACCGGATCCACCGGCGGAATACCTTGACACCACGGGCCTGAGGCGGGCCCCGAGGGCACCGCCAGAGCTTCCGAGTTCTCCCTCTCATTGGGTATTCTGAAGTCTCATGCCCCATCCGGTGTTCCGCCGTTCCCTGCGCCGGGCTGGCCTTACGCGTCTGGCGCAGCGTCATCGTGGCCGGGATGATCAGCCTCGCCGCGCTGGCCGTCTGGGCCGTCGTCGTGCACGGTGAAGCCCGCCGGCTCGCCCGTGCGCGACGCCGAGCGCAACGCCTCGGTCGTGGCCCGACGCGATCGCCGCGCGAGCAGGAGCGCCTGATCGACACCGCCCAGCAGCTGCTGGCTCGGCCTTCCCGGCGGCCAGGAGGTGCTCGACGGCCAGCGCGGGGCCTGCAACGTCCTTCTTCGCCGGCGTGGTGGAAGGGATTCCCGGCTATCTCGACCTCGCGGCGGTGAAGCCCGACGGCCGAGGTCTTCTGCGCCGCGCGCCTCGGCCACCCTGCCCGTCGGCACCGACTCGGCGCGACATCGCCCGCACGATCGAGTCCGGCAGCCCCACGCTGGGCCGGTACGGTATTCGACCGGCGGCCGGGGCCGCCCCACGCATCGCGCTCGGCGCCCGCGGTGGACGGCGCCGGAGTGGTGCGCGCGGTCATCGTGGTCGCGCTCGACCTGGGCCAGCTCGCCGCGGACCGTGCTGGAGACGCCGCTGCCGACCGGAGCCTCGATGCTTGCTCGTCGACGCCAACGGCGTCATCCTCGGCCGCGTCCCCGGGGCCGAGAGGTGGACCGGCGAGATGATCGCTGCCCGCCGGCTGCTCGCCGCAGACGCCCGGCGGGAATGCGGAGGGCGTCGGTCGCGGCTTCATGCTGCCTCGTGGAGCCGCTGCTCCGCGATCGGCCGCGCTGCCGTGGGACGCCGCCGGTGATCGCACTGCTGCGCGGCTCGACACCGTCGCGCCGCGATCGACTGTTCCGTCGCGTCGAGCTCGCCGGCCTGGGCGTCCTGGCGCTGGGGGCGCCGTCGTCGGCCGGCATGCTGGTCGATCTCCTCTTCGGCCGACCGGCCTACGGCCCTGCTCCGCGTGGTCCGCAGCCTGAACGCGGGCGACGTGCGGCCCGGATGCGACGCACCGATGCACTGGCGTGATCAGGGCGGCTCTCGCGCAGGCGTGAACGCGCTGGCGCTCCGCATGGGCGAGTATCACCAGCACTACCGCCGCCGCGCTCGAGGATCAGCTGCCGCAACGAGCGGGCGCGCCGCTCGAATCGCGACGCTGCCGCCGCCCCATCGCGGCGCCGGCCTACGTGCGACCGGCAGCGAGGTCCGGCCCCGGCGCCCGTCGAGCCGGCGTTGGCCGGAGCCACCGCCGACCCGCGCTGATCGACCACCGCCGCAGAGGAGGACGCGTCACTGGGGCTTGCGGGAAACGGCGTTCGAGAACGCGCCCGACCCCGTTTCCTCTGGCTCTCCCCGCTCACTCCGACGCGCTGGTCCGGCTCTCGTACGCCCTGCGGCAGCGGCGAGGCTGCGCGGTGCTGACCGGCGAGTCCCGGCTGCGGCAAGACAGCTGCTCACCCGCGCGGTCGTGCAGCGCGGCTCGAGCCGCAGCCGCTATGAGGTCGGGCTGCTGGACGAATCCGCACGGCGGCCGCGTCGATCTGCTGCGCGAGGTCCTCTACGAGCTGGGCGTGAGACCTGGGAGTCCGGATCGCGCCGAGCTGCAGCACCAGCTCCACGACTCATCGCGCGCAACTTCGAGGAAGGGCGCGAGTCGGTGCTCATCGTCGACGACGCCCAGCAGGCCGACGATCCGGAGTGGTTCGAGGAGCTGAGCGCGCTGCTGAACATGCAGACGAACGAGCGCACGCTTCGTCACCATCCTGCTGGCCGGCACGCCTGATCTGATCCCCAAGCGTCCACGCGGTAGCGCCACCTCGACCTGCCGCGTGTCGATCCGCTGCCAGGTGGAGCGCTGTCACTCGAGGTGAGCAGACCTGCCCGGCATCTGGCGCTACCGCCTCAGCGTGGCCGGCTGCCGCGAGGAGATCTCTTCTACGCCCGATGCGGTGGTCGCCATCCACCAGGCCTCGCAGGGCGTCCCCGCGCGCTCAACGATCCCCGGCGACAGCGCGATGATGCGGGCGCGCCTGCACCAGCGACGCCCGGTCGATCGCGACGTCGTCCAAAGCGAGTGCCGAGCGCGCCGGTTGCGCCAGTGGGGGCCCCGAAAGCGGCCCCCCACACTCCCCATGGCTTTCGTCGCGCCCCGGCGGAGCCGTGGCGCGCCTCGTCGGGTTCCGCAGGAAGTTCGCGACTGAGCGTCGAGGGTCCCGCGACCGAGCGTGGCGGCGGGTCCCGTGACTGGAGCGGACGCTGCCCGTGACTGAGCGTGGGCGTTGCCTGCGGCAGACTGAGCGCCGACGTTGCCTGCGGCGACTGAGCGTGTTCGGACAGTCCAGCCTGATCCCCGCCCTCGAAGGTTGCGGCAGTTGCGCGCCTGAACGGCTCGACAAACCGGTGGGGGCGCGGAACAATGCGGCGCGATGAAGACCGTGTTCGAGGCGTTCATGGCGACGGCGACGGCGGCGCAGGCAGCACGCGTTCTGGCGGCGCGCCGTCGGCGCCGGGGCGCGCCTATCATCCGGACGGGATCGAGCTGACGTACGGCCAGGTCCGAGACGATGCTCGGCGCCACCGCGAGCGCTATGCCGCCGCCGGCTACGGGCACGGGCATCGCGTGGCGCTGCTGCTCGAGAACCGGCCGGAGTTCTTCGCGCACTACCTCGCGCTGAACGCGCTCGGCGACGAGCATGCGCCGATCAACCCCGACTACCGCACGACGAGATGCTCTACCAGATGGACCACTCGGACGCCGACCTGGTCGTGTCCATCGCCAGCCGCGTTGCCGACCTCGAGGCGGTGGCGCGCGAGCGCACCAGGCCCCTGCCGGTGGTCGACCACGAGGCGATGCCCGCGCGGCGCTGCCGCGCCCGGGCCGGCGCCGCACGCCGGGGCGCCCGGGGCTCGACACCGAGTGCAGCCTGCTCTACACCTCGGGCACCACCGGCCGGCCCCAAGGGCTGCGTCCTCACCAACCTCTACTACCTCAACTGCGGCGGTCTGGTATCGCGACCTCGGCGGCGCTCGTGCAGTCGGGCGCGGGGCGCAGACCGCATCCTACAACCCGCTGCCGCTGTTTCACATCAACTGCCAGGGCAGTCACGGCGATGGGCGCGATCCTCACCGCCAACTGCCTGATCCTGCCTCGAGCGCTTCAGCCCGCGCCGCTGGTGGCGCGACATCGCCGCCACCCGCGCGACGCATCGTCCACTACCCGGCGTGGTGCCGCCGCTGCTGCTCAACCTGGCGCCGGCGCCCGAGGAGGCGCGCACCGCGGTGAAGTTCGGTGCTCGGCGCCGGCGTCGAGCCGCAGCTGCATCGACGCGTTCGAGAAGCGCTTCTCGGCTTTCCCCTGATCGAGGTCTGGGCATGACCGAGACCGGGCGCATCTTCGCCGATGCCGTCGAGCCGCGACAGACGATCCACGCGGGCCTTCGGGCGTCCGTCCGGCGGCTTCGAGGCGCGCGTGGTCGACGACGGCGACCGCGAGGTGGCGCCGGACGACCGAGGGCGAGCTGCTCGTGCGCTGGGCGTGGCCCCAGAGGCCGCGCCACGCGCTTCTTCGCTCGGGCTACCTCAAGAACGCCGAGGCCACCGGCCGAGGCGTGGCGGGGCGGGTGGTTCCACACCGGCGACGTCGTGCGCCGCGACGGACGGCATGCTGCTCTTCCGTGACCGCAAGAAGAACATCATCCGGCGGGCCGGCGAGAACATCGCGGCCGCGGGGATCGAGGCGCACGCTGCAGGCCCACGACGCGGCTGGCCCAGGTCGCGGTGCTCGCGGTCGCCCGACGAGATCCGCGAGGAGGGAGGTCATGGCCTGCGTGGTGGCCGATGGCCGGCGCCGCTGCCGGACCGCGCGCTCGCCGAGGAGCTTTCGAGACTGGTGCCTGGACGCGCCTGGCCTACTTCAGGCGCCGGGCTGGGTGCTCTTCGTCGCCGTCACTGCCGACCACCGGGACCCAGAAGGTGCAGAAGATCCAGATCTTCCCGCGGGCGAGGATCCGCGGCGCCGCGCCGGGCGCGATCGACCTGCGGCGATCGCAAGCGGCGGCTGCAAAGCGGTGTCGCGCGCGCGGCCCTGGCATCCAGGCCGGGCCGCCTGCGGCGCCGAGCCTGGCTGGCGGCGCCTCTCACCACGCAGTGGGCGCGCCTGATTCTTGGCCCAGCACTCGGCGTCGTGCTGCGCGCAGGACCGGGCGCGCCTCACCGTGGCTGATGAGCGTGATCCGGGACGCCGCCACCCCGCGCGAGACGAGATAGTTCATCGTCGGGCCTTCGCCCGGATTTCGGTCGCCGAGAGCCGTGTTGTACTCGCTGGTGCCGCGCCTCGCCCGCAGCGCCCTCGATCAGCACCATCGCTGCGTCGCCGCGCGCCTTGAGCTCAGCCGGCGTGGCTGTCCAGCGGTCTTGGCGTCGACCTCGCGGATGTCGGAGCGGTCGAAATCGAGGTCGGATGTCCGCCAGGTCGGGCGCCAGGACGGAAGCCCCGGCAGACCGACGGGCGCGCCGCAGCCCGGAGAGGCCGGACCCGCCGGCTCCAGCCCTGGCCGAGTCCGAACGCTGCCGCCGCCAGCCGTGCCGGCGCCCGCCATGCCCGCGCCGCCCGGCGCCGCGCACGACGCCTGGCTGCCGGAGGAGACTCGGCCAGCTTCTGCACAGCCCCGTCAGGAGAACGACGCAGCATCACCCCACCGAGGGCCAGGGACCTGATCATGACCATCCCTTCCTTTCGTCTACTGCTGGCGGAGGCTCCCTGCCGACGACCAAGCCACCTTAGCTGTTATATCGCTTGGAGTGCGGGTTCCCTCGCGATTTCCGCCGCGAAAGTGGGGACGCGGGACTCCACCTGCAGTAGGCTGGGGTCGTGGCCACCCCCATCGGCGGCGTCCATCACTGTCCCGGCTGTCGACATGGGGCGGGCGACGGTGCGTTGCACCACAGCCGGAGGCCGGTGCCGCGCGCGCTTCGATGTGGACGATCGGGCACTCGACGCGTCCGCTGGATGAGCTGGATCGTGAGGCTGCGGCGGCATCGAGTCGAACGGCTCGCCGATGTTCGCCGCGTCCCGCACTCGCGCCGGCACCCCCAGTTCGACGCGGCGGCGCTGGCGCCGACCTGCCGGCGGCGGGTAGTCGTCTACGTGCACGCCCCGGCCCGGCAGGCTCGAGACGCCTCGCGCGCCGATTCGGTCAACAGCGGATGCCGGCCTTCCGCGGATACGCCGACCACATGGAGACGCCGGAGTTCGTGACCAGCTCGAGGCGTTACGGCTCGAGGCGGCAAGGGTGCCGACCGGTGCGGTCATGTGCGCCGAGGCGCTCCCCCGCGCTGCCACCGGTCCCTGCTCGCCGACGCGCTGGTCGCCGCGCGGCGTCGAGGTTCGCCACATCCTCGGTCCCGGGCGAGTCGAGGCCTCACGCGCTGACGCCGGGCGCGCGCTGGTCGACGGTTGGCTCAGCTATCCAGGCGAGCCGGAGCTGTTCCGCCGGGCTGACAGTGCCGGCGCGGGGCCGAGGTCCGCAGCGCTACCGCGGGCAGAGATCCGAGGCTGCTGAAGAAGTACGGGATCTCGAAGGCGGCGGTCTGCGGGGGCGTCGGAGCCGTGGACGGCGTTGGCCCTCGATCGACGCCGCGCGAGAGTCCTTGCGGATCGTGCCGGCCGCCGCCTTGGCCGGATCGGTCGCGCCCATCAGGTCGCGCCAGCGCTGGATGGCGTTGTCGGCCTCCAGCACCATCGGCAGGCACGGTCCCAGCGTCACTGAACGCGCACAGGCTCTTGAAGGAACGGCCGCTCGCGGTGCACCGCGTAGAGAGCCGGCGGCGTCCTCGGCGGTCATCTGGATCATCCGCACCGCGGGACGGTGAAGCCCGCCTTCTCGATGCGGGCGAAGATCTGGCCGGCGCCCCTTGGCGACGGCGTCCGGCTTGATGATGGCGAGCGTGCGTCCGATCAATGATCCGATCACCTTGGCCACGGTGGCGCCCATGTCGGCGGGACTCTGCACGAGGTCGCCCCGGCCATCTCGAGCGCTTTCATTTCTCCGCCGCGGTCCCCTTGCCGCCCGCGATGATGGCGCCGGCGTGCCCCATCCGCCGGCCGGGCGGCGCCGTCTGCGCCCGCAGATGAAGCCGACCACCGGCTTCTTGACGCGGGCCTCTGATGAAGGCCGCCGCGTCCTCCTCGGCGGTCCCGCCGATCTCGCCGATCATCATGATCGCGCGGGTGGCCGGGATCGTCGTTGAACAGCATCAGCACGTCCATGAAGCGAGGTGCCGTTGACCGGATCGCCGCCGATGCCCACGCAGCTGGATTGGCCGATGCCGCGCGCGGTGAGCTGCCCGACGACCTCGTAGGTCAGCGTGCCGCTGCGCGAGACCACGCCGACCGCGCCGGCCTTGTGGATGTGGCCCGGCATGATCCCGATCTTGGCCTGGCCCGGCGTGATGACGCCGGGGCAGTTCGGCCCGATGAGCCGGCTCTTCGTGCCGTTCACGAAATGCCTGGCCCGCACCATGTCGGTCACCGGAATGCCCTCGGTGATGCAGATCGACCAGCGGCACGCCGCGGCGGCCGCTTCCATGATCGCGTCGGCGGCGGCCGGTGGCGGCACGAAGATCAGCGGCGCAATCGGCGCCTTCCTTCTGCACCGCCTCCTCCACCGGTGTTCCACACGGCGAAGCCCTCGTGCGTGGTACCGCCCTTGCCCGGGCGTCACGCCGCCGACGACCTTGGTGCCGTACTCCTTGCACGGCGCCGCGTGGAACGCGCCCTCCTTGCCGGTGATGCCCTGCACCACCACGCGCGTGTTCCTGGTCGACGAGGACGCTCACGCCTTCTGCCCCTTCGCGAGCGCCACGGCCTTGCGCGCGCCGTCGCCCATGTCGGCGGCCATGATCAGGGCAGGCCGGACTCGGTCGAGCATCTTCTTGCCCTGCTCGACGTTGGTGCCCTCGGCGCGCAGCACCACCGGGAGCTTGAGGCCCCAGCTTGCGCACCGCGCCGATGATGCCCTCAGCGAGCCGGTCGCACGCGCAGGATGCCGCCGAACACGTTGATGAAGACCGCCTTCACGCTGGGATCCGACGACAGGATGCGGAAGGCGTTCTCGATCTGCTCGTGGCGAGGCGCCGCCGCCGACGTCGAGGAAGTTGGCCGGCTCGCCGCCCGACGAGCTTGATCGATGTCCATCGTGGCCATGGCCAGGCCGGCGCCGTTGACCATGCACGCCGACGTCGCCGTCGAGCTTGATGTAGTTCAGGCCGTGACTTCGAGGCCTCGACGTCGAGCGGGTCCTCCTCGTCGGATGTCGCGCAGCGCGACGACGTCCTTGTGGCGATAGAGCGGCGTTGTCGTCGAAGTTCAGCTTGGCGTCGAGCGCCAGCACGCCGGCCGTCCCTGGTGACGACCAGCGGGTTGATCTCGGCCAGCGAGCAGTCCTTGGCCAGGTAGAGCCGGAACAGGTTGCGGATCAGCGCGGCCCCCTGCTTGAACGCCTCGCCGCGAGGCCGAGACCGAAGGCCAGCCGCCGGGCCTGGAAGTCGGCGAGCCCGCAGCGCCGGATGCGTCCACTCGCGCAGGATCTTCTCAGGCGTGCGCTCGGCGACTTCCTCGATGTCCATCCCGCCGGCCTGCGAAGCCATCACCACGTGGGTCGCGCGCACCGCGGTCGAGCGTCATCGAGAGTAGAGCTCGCGGTCGATCGCGCGAGGCCTCTTCCACCCAGACGTTACGGACCAGGATGCCTTCGGGCGGCGTCTGCGGGGTCTTGAGACGCATGCCGAGGATCGCGCTGGCCGCCGCTTCGGCGCCCGCCGGGTCGTCGGCCACCTTGATGCCGCCCGCCTTGCCGCGGCCGCCCGCGTGCACCTGCGCCTTCACGACGATGCGGCCGCCGAGCCGCTGGGCGATCTCGCGAGCCTTGGCCGGCGTGTCGGCCACGTCGCCGTTCCGGCACCCGGCACCGCGAACTCCCGGAGCAGCGCCTTGGCCTGATATTCGTGAATTTTCACGCGGGTTCTTTGCGGCCGCCGCGGAACTTGCGCAGCAGCCATACGATCGGGTCGAAGTTGTCGGCCATCCGCTCCTTCATCGGGATGATGCCGTTGTCGGTGATGTGGATGTGCTCGGGGCAGCACCTCCGTGCAGCACTTCGTGATGTTGCAAAGTCCGATTCCGGCCTGACTTCGGACGAACTCTGTTCGATCTACGCGTGTCGAGCGGGTGCATGTCGAGGCCGGCGGCCTTGATGAAGAAGCGGGGCGCCGCGAGAACGACGGTCTTCAGCTCCTCCGTGGTCGCGGATGACGTGGCAGACGTCCTGGCACAGGAAGCACTCGATGCACTTGTGGAATTCCTGGACCCGGTCGACGTCCTCCTGCATCATGCGGTACGTTGCCGTCGGCGCTCCGGCGGCTTGCGGCCGAAGCGGCGGGACGCTGCTTGGCCTTGACGTAGTTGTAGGAGACGTCGGTCACCAGGTCGCGGATGATCGGGAACGTCCGGATCGGCGTGACCGTGATCGTCGGCGCCGGGCTCGAAGCGTGTCCATGCGCGTCATGCACATGAGCCGCGGCTTGCCGTCGATCTCCGGCGCTGCACGAGCCGCACTTGCCGGCCTTGCAGTTCCACCGGCACGGCCAGGTCGGGCGCCTGGGTGGCCTGGATGCGATGGACGACGTCGAGCACCACCATGCCCTCGTCGACCTCGACCCGGTAGTCGCGAGAAGTCACCGCCGCCGGGCCCGCCGCGGAACACCTTCATCGTGAAGGTCGGCATCTACTTCCTCTCCTGGAACAGCGCCTTGAGCTCGGCCGGCATCTCCGGCAGCGGCTCGCTGGAGACCTGGACGCGCCCGTCGCGCAGTCGCAGGACCACGTTGATCTTGCCCCACGTGTCGTCGGTGTAGGGATGGTCATCGCGGGTGTGGCCGCCGCGGCTCTCCTTGCGCTCCAGCGCCGCCACCGCCGAGCACTCGGCCACCGTGAGCAGCGACTTCAGATCGAGCGCCGTGTGCCAGCCGGCGTTGTAGACCCGGCCGCCCCTCGACCCGCACCTTGCCCGCCCGCTCCGTCGAGGACCTCGATCTTCTTGATCGCCTTCCTTCAGCTCCGACTCGGTGCGGATGATGCCCCACCAGGGCCTGCATCGTGTCTTGCAGGTCGGCCTGGATGGCGTAGGGGTTCTCCCCGCCGGCCCGCTCGAACGGCTCCAGCGCCTCGCGCACGATCGACTCCACGACCGCGGAGTCGACGGTGAGCTGGCCGCCGAAGTTCTTGGCGTAGAGGGCGGCGTGCTGCCCGGCCCGCCGGCCGAACACCAGCAGGTCGGAGAGCGAGTTGCCGCCGAGGCGATTGCTGCCGTGCATGCCGCCCGCGACCTCGCCGGCCGCGAAGAGTCCGGGCACGGTGCCCTCGGTGGAGTCGGCGTCCACGCGCACGCCGCCCATCACGTAGTGCTGCGTCGGCCCGACCTCCATCGCCTCCTTGGTGATGTCCACGCCCGCCAGCTCCTTGAACTGGTGGTACATGGACGGCAGCCGCTTCGTGATGTAGTCGGCTGACCGCCGCGTGTTGATGTCGAGGAAGACGCCGCCGTGCGGCGATCCCCGCCCCGCCTTGATCTCGGAGTTGATGGCCCGGGCCACCTCGTCGCGCGGCAGCAGGTTGGGCGTGCGCCGGTTGTTCTTCTTGTCGGCGTACCAGCGCTCGGCTTCCTCGATGTTGTCGGCGGTCTCGCCCTTGAAGAAGTCCGGGATGTAGTTGAACATGAACTGCTCGCCCGTGTTGTTCTTGAGCGTCCCGCCGTCG
>ERZ1370068.7650-contig-6556_pt1 | contig 65768 bp, 62 predicted proteins | sample MGYA00561227_ERZ1370068 | MGnify/ENA primary metagenome ERZ1370068 (study PRJEB38410, sample SAMEA6850437) | metagenome | study: Metagenomic assessment of the ecological functions of the soil: analysis of the soil microbiota associated with the... | reverse complement strand
ATGAAGCGCGCCGTTCGTTGTGCCATTTAACTCATATTGTTTTAAAAGCTTCAGGTTTGGGCGGGCGGCCGCCCCCTCGATGGACTCGCAGCACTCTCGACCATGATCGCGATCAGGACCGGACCCTTCCGCGAGATGCTCTCGCCAGGCTTTGCCAGCGGACGAAGCACTTCCAGACAGCGCCCGCTCCGGCCAGAACCTGCCACCGGAGCTGATCGGGCTCCCTCGCCGTCTGGTACGGGAACGCTCTTCAGCGCCGAGAACGATCGCCCAGTCCTGCCGTACCACGACCAGTTTGCCTCAGGCTGCTCCGGCCTGCACCTCCAGCGGCTCCGCGGTGGCGGTCGAACGGCGGCACGGCCCGGCGCATCGAGCGGCGCCGAGGTCGATGCTCGGCGGGGCCGATCGGTAGCCGGGGCGAGCCCGGGACGAACGGGCGGCCGCTCGATTCTGCCAGCTGCTCCATCAGGGCTGACCACGAAGCGCGCGCCCTGCAGCCTCATCGCGTTCGGGCGTCGCTGGTTGAACCCGCTCGGCCGTCGTCAAAAGCGCCTGCTCACTGCCGGAGCGTCTTCCGCGCAGGCCGGGGCGCTCGCGTTCCGGAAAGACGCCCGACGACGCGTCCGCCGCCGAGGCACGCCGCCGGCGCCGTTCCACCACCGGGTCTTCGACGGCAACCGGCCGTCGACGACGATCCTCGCCGAGAGCTCACGCGCATCCTGAGCGCGCGCCTGGTCGCGCTCTACGAGCACACGCAGCGTCTTCCCACGCGAGGCGCCGTCTGCGGGCGTCGACTCGTTTCGACCAGTGGCGAGTCGAGCTCGGGAAGGCGCTCGCAGATGCGCCATCGTGTCCGAGCTCGAGGCGACCACGAGCCACGCCAGCGCGCGCTGACGAAGCTCCACGACCGCCGCGCGCTCCGGCGTCGCGTGCGGCGCTGATGGCGCGGGCGCGCGATGAAGCGATCGCGCTCATCGCCGCCGACGTGGGCGGGACCAAGACGAGGACCTCCTGCTCTTCGGCAGCGCGGCCGGCGCCGCGCGCTCGCGCCGAATCGCCGGAAGCGTCGATCCGGAACCGCGACCATCGAGCGAGCATCGGCAGGTCGTGCGCACGTTCCTCGCGCGCGGCGACGCGAAGCCAGCGGCAACCGCGTTGCCCTGGCGACATCAGCCGGGCCGGTCGCCGGCGGGCGCTCGCGCGCTGCCAGGCGCCTCGGCTGGACGATCGGCGACCACTTCCAGCTCGCCCGCCGCGCTCGGCCTCGGAAGCGCGTCGTCCGCATGATGAACGGTGATCTCCGCGGCGACGGCGCACGGCATCTCGCGACGCTTCCGCCCGCCGCCTTCATGCCGTAGCTGAACGGGGGCGCCACGCGCGCCGAGCTGGCAACATGGCGCTGATCGCCGCCGGCACCGGCACTCCGGCGGGGCGATCCTATTCGCTGTCGACGGCGCCCCGCCACGCCAGCGTCTCTACGCACGCCCAAGGTAGCCACGCCGACTGCTACCGCGCGACGCCGCGCAGATCGCCGTCCTCGTGCGTCTGATCGAGCACTTCGGCCACGTGAGCTGGGAGCGCGCGTCGTCTCCGGCCCCCGGCACTCCGCACGCTCGGCGGTGCACAGGACGCCCCAGACGCCCGACGTCTGCCGCCACATCGGCTGGTGCTCCGATCCGAGCACGCCGTCGTCACGGAGCTCGCCCTCGCCGGCGCGTCGCGGCCAGGTGGCTGCGCGCGCTGCTCGATCGCTTCGTCGCCGACTACGGCGCCAGGGGCCGGCAACCTCGCGCTGAAGGCTCTGCGACCTGCCGGCGTCTACGTCGGCGGCGGCATCGCCAGATCGCTTCAGCTCCGCGACGGCTCCTTCGTCCGCGCCTTCTGCCGACAAGGGCCGCTTCTGCCGACCTGATGCGCACCATGCCTTCCGTCGCGCGTGATCCTGGGCCCCATGAACCGCCCTCCGGGGCGCCGCTGCGTTCTGGCCGCTGCCCGCAAAGAGTAGCGCCAGCTCCGCCGCCGGCGGAGTCCGGTCCCGCGCGTACCCGCTTTGGTGAAGCGCCGGCTTCGCCGGCCGCTGACTGACCGCCCGCGCGCACTCACCGAACGTCAATCCCGCGCGTTCTCCCCCAGGCCCGGCGCTCCCAGCTCGGGTCGGCGGCTGCAGCGCCGGTGCGCCTCTCCATTGCCCAGGTAGCTCGGGGTCAGGTCTGAACTTCGGGTCCGGAGCGTGGCGACGGCGCGGTAATCCACCAGGTTGCGCCGAGTTCAGGCCGGCTTGCCGACGTGCCATCTGCAAGCCCGCGAGCGCCCTCAGCCTGCACGGTCCCGTCCTGCTGCCCGCTACCGCCCGGTCAGCGCGACCTGGCGGCGAGGGCGCCCGCCGTCCTCGCTGCACGGCGCGCGCGGATGCGCCCTGGATGAGCCGAGTAGCCAAGTCCCCTCGCCCGGCATGCCGATGCGTCCGACCACGAGGACGTCCGGCACTGCGGCGTCGACCGCCGCGAGCTCGCCTCGCCTGATTGGCACGTCCGCACGTCGGCGCTCGGCGCGCACGAGGATCGCGCGGCCGTCTCGCACGTCCCGATCGTCGTCGACGGCAGGGGATCGTCGAGCCCGTCTGCCGCAGATCGCCCGCGCGCGCGGCGCAGGCGCCACCTCTCGATATGAAGCGCATCAGGGGCGGGGACGGGCGCGTGCACGTCACCGTAGATCAGTCAGCGCCGCGCCCAGCCTTCGCCCGCCGCGGCCTCTCGGCGCGCACGGTGCACCTGCCATGTCAACGCTCCGTCCGGTGCCACACGACCGCGAGGAAGCCGAGCCCAGGCCACGCCCTGCGCGCGCGTCGTTCAGGCCATCGGCCTGCCAGGAAGCGCTCGAAGAAGCGCGGCGGGAGCTCCGAGGAGCGGTACCGCGCCGTCATCGTCGACGACGACGAGACGCACGGCGTCCGCGTCGTGCTCGAGGCGGAGCGCGACGCGCCCGCCCGCGGCGCGTGAACTTGATCGCGTTCGGGAGGAGGTTCCACGCGACCTGCCGGAGCCGCTCCGGGTCGCCCGACACGAGCTTCGCGCTCCGGGGGCGATGCGACGTCGAGGACGGCTTACGCTTTCCACTCAGCGTCGACCGCCGGCCGCACCACCGAGTCGGCGGCAGCGCGCAACGACGCAGAGACGCCATCTGTCAGGCGCGAAGGCTCAGACAGAGCTTCCCGGTGATCGCGCGACGCCACCGCGAGAGGTCTTCGACGATGCGGGCCTGCATCTTGGCGTTGCGCTCGATCGCCTCCACCTGCGCGCGCCGTCGTCGCCGGGTTACAAGGCGTCATCCTCGCCGCGCCGCGGCACCAGCGACTGAGGATCAGCGTAAAGGCGGGGCGCGCACCGTCGCGCGACCAGCACGGCGAGGAACTCGTCGTCATGGCGCGGTGCGCGGCCCCGCGAGGCTCGTCGGCCGGGACCCCGACGTCGCGTGTCCGGCTCTGCGGCGCTCACTGCAGCACGTCGCGGCGCGCGCGCCTGCATGACGGCGTTGCCCCACGCGCACGCGCAGCGGCTCCTCGGCGGCGACGGGCTCGCGCGTCAGGTGGTCTGCACCGCCCTACAGCGCCTGGGAGCGCCACGCGCAGCTCGTCGTCCGCACCCCAGCGGTCAGCACGACGATCGGCGTGCCTTCCGACGCGCGCATTCGAGCCGCCAGTGCGTTGCTGGCGCGTCGCCCGCCGCATCTCCCCGGAGAGCAGCGGGGTCAGGTGACCTGACGGTCGGGCGCAGCGCGAGCGCCTGCGCCGAGCCCACGCTCTCTCGCCGTCGAACACCGACACGATCGCCGCCCCGGTGCGGCCGGCACGGACGGTCGACGAGAAGCCGGACACTCATCTCGCGGGTTGTCCTCGACGACCAGCACTGAGCGGCTGGCCGTCCCGCCCGCGGATCGCGGCGACCGGCGCCAGGTGCGGGTGGAGCTCCGCCACCATCTGGCGAGGCCACCGACGTCGAGCGCGTCCGGCTCGCGCGTCGCACGCTTCCCGCGCGTCGGCCGCCGCCGCGATGCCGTCCGGCGGGGTCGTGCGGAAGCACGCGCCGCCGAGCGTGCGGCGGTGCCGACCGTGGGGGCTGGCGCGCCGTGTCAGCTCTCGACACGAAGCTCCTTGGCGATCGCAGGCCAGCACGGCCCGGTGCCGCCAGAAGCGGCGGGCGCCGTCGTCGTCCACGACGGAAGCGCTCGAAGATCGCGTCACGCAGCGCCCACCGGAGCGCCGGGGCCGTCGCGATCCTCGACAGAGTCAGCGCCGTCAGGCGGCCCTCGGAGACAGGGAGATGCGACGATGCACGCGCCCGTCCGTCGGGCACGAAACTTGAGGCGTTCGACAGCAGATTCAGGACGAACTCATGCGCTCGATCTTCGCCGGATCAGCCATGACGGACGACGCTCGGGCGCCGATCGCGGCGGTCATCGCTCGCTGATCTGACCACGATCCCGAACAACGACGCCGTCCGTCGCACGAGCGCCGCGGGTCGACGCGCGATCGCTGCAGCGGCCAGCCGCGTCCCGTGTACGATCAGTCGCGACGTCGAGGAGATCGCTCACGTTGCTACAGAGCGCCTGCGCGCGGTCCGCTCGACGCCGTTTCGAGGTCGCGCCGCGCCGATCCGCACCACCTGGGCGCCGCCGCAGAGCCGCGCGCGGATCGGCCCCAGGATGAGCACGCGAGCGGCGTGCGGAAGCGTCGTTGGCTCACGTTCGCGGGAAGGGTGCGAGCTTCGCGCAGGTTCGCCGACTCGGCGGCGTTCTTCGCGCGCGAGAGGTCGTCGATCAGATCCGGGTTCTCGAATCGCAGCGCGAGCGAGCCACCGGAGCAGAGCGCCGCATCTCGGTGCCGCGCGAGATCGCCGCCGCCCAGGCAACGTCAGCAGGAGCAGCCCGGTGGCGACGCTCGAGGCACCCGCCAGCCGACGCCGGCGCGCCGATCACGGGGAAGAACGTGGCCGTCAGGTACGCCATCATCACGGCCCGAACCGGCGCCAGCGCCGCCATGCCACGCCGGCCCTGGAGCCTGCCCGAGCACGGGCAGCAGGAAAGAGGCCTGGTACTCCGCATCGAGACGCGCGGATAGAGGACGTAGCGCGGCGGTCCCAGCCGGCGCCGGCAGAGCCCGTACACCACGATGAGCGCCCCGTCGCCAGTACGCCGATCGCTCGGGAGGTCCGTCGCCCGTTCGGTGCGTCTTGGCACCACGGGGGTCAGGATCGAGTAGCGCCCCGAAGGCATCATGCGACCGAAGAGCGACCGCTGCTCGCGCGGCGCCTCAGTTTCCACAGCACTGGCCACGATCGCCCACGGGCGTTGAGGATTCCGGTCAGACGATCCCGGTCGGCGCCTGGCGGACCAGGTGTGGCGGGCCCACGCTCGACGTCGATCGCGTGCTCGATCGCGCGTCCGCGCGCCCGGAAGGACGGGCTCCGGCGCCACAGCGCGCCTCGTCGCGTTCCGCGCGTAGAGTCTGCTGGCGTCAGAGCGCTCGCTCCTCCCCGGATAAGAACGCGGCTCGGATCGCCGAGGAGCCGGGTGTAGCACCGTCGCGGTCGTCGTGGCTGGGTTGCGACCGCCTGGATCACGAGCGGTGGCGCGCAGGTCGCGTTGACCCGCGACGCAGTCAGAGGCGTCAGCGGTTGGCGACCAGCCCCGCGAGCAGGCCCGCGATCATCATGTACGAGCCGCGGTCGGCGGCGGGCCAGGTCGCGCGTCCGGGCGGGAAGGATCGGGCGCGCTACGCTCCCAAGCCCTTCGCGACCGGGCCGGGGAGCCCGCCAGGCGCGCCGTTCGACATGGCCACGACCACGTCCCCCGCCGGCGCTCGTCTCGACGAGGTGAGTCGCGGATAGCGGGCACGCCGTCGATCACCGCGGCGCGGGCGTGCCGAGCGCGCCGCGCGCGTCGGCGACGATCTCGGCAGATCGAGGCGCAGCCGCGCCTCGGGAATCGGGTCGCCGCGGCTTCGCGCGAACGGCCGCTGCAGCACGGCCTCAGTCGGCGCGTCGCGAGCGCCCGGCGCGAACCTCGCGCTGGAAGACGCGCGGCGGACTCGGTGTTCGAGCGCGGCTCGAAGACGGCGCGGAGCCGCCGTCCGGGATAGCGGAGCCGCAGCGCCGCGAGCGATCTCGGCGACCGCCGTCGGGTGATGCGCGAAGTCGTCGATCACGCGTCACGCCCCGCCCCTCGCCGACGACCTCCTGCCGGCGCGCGACGCCGTGGAACTCGGCGAGCGCCGCGGCAGCGTCGGCGAGCCGACCCGACACTCGCGCGCACCAGCATGACGCCGAGCGCGTTGCGCGCGTTGATCGCACCGGCCGCCGGAGGCGTAACGTCGAGCGCCGCCGCGCCGTCCTCGCGCACGGTGAAGCGCACCCGCCCGTCGTCGGCCAGGTCGGTCCACGCGCCGGGTGCTCTCGGGACCGACGCCGAAGCGCACGACGGCGCCGCCATCGTCGCGGGCGTCGAGAACCTTGCGGGAGTCGGCGCACGCGGTCAGCGGCGCGTCCGGCGCGAGCAGCGCGAGCAGCTTCCGGAACGCGCCCTTCACGTGATCGAGGTCGCGATAGATGTCCGCGTGGTCGAAGCTCGATCGCGCGTCCAGCAGGACCGCCCGGCCGGTAGTGGAGGAACTTGGCTCTCCTTGTCGCAGTAGGCGGAGTCGTACTCCGTCGCAGCTTCGACGACCGAACCACGGCCCCGGTGCCGAGCGTCGCGTTCGAGCCCGAGGTCGCGCGGCGCGCCGCCGATGAGATAGCCGGATCCTTTCCCGTCTGGCGGAGCACCCAGGCGAGCATCGACGACGACGTCGTCTTCGCGCGTGCCGCGCGACGGCGACGACCAGCGGCTTCCGCGTCACGAGGGAAGAGCTCTTCGAGCGCCTGCGGGAACGAGACGGTGCGCAGCCCGCGCTCGCGCGCCGCAGTCGCCTCGACGTTCGTGCGTCGGCGGACGGCGTTGCCGCACACGACCGACGTCGGCGCCGTCGAGGCGCGCGGCGTCGAAGCCTTCCGGACGTCGAGCACCGAGGTCGCTCGAGGAGCGTCGAGGCGGGCGGATATGGGCGCCCTCGTCGGAGCCCAGTACCGTCGTGCCCCGCCTCGCTTCAACAAGCGCCGCGACGCGCGCTCATCCCGACGCCGCATGCCGCGATCGAGGTGGACCTTCACGCGTCGAGCGCCTCCCAGACGGCGTCGTGCACCGGCGGCCGGACGCTCTTGATGCGCTCGTTGTCGCGGCCGGGTGATGCACGCGGTTCGTGAGAGAAGATCACGTGGGCGCCGCGCTCGTCGATCGATCCAGATCGAGGTTCCGGTGAAGCCGAGGTGTCCGATCGTCGACGCCGACGCACGCGTGCCTGCCATCGACGCCGGCCCCGACCGGCGTGTCCCAGCCGAGCGTCCACGTCGAGTCGGCCACCGTCGCGCTGCGCGGCGCCAGAACTCGCGCACCGACGCGCCCGGCAGCAGGAAATCGCCCCGGTCGTCCGCACACGCCTGAGCAGCGTCGACGCGATGCGTGTGGACGTCGATCGCGATTCGCGAACGCGCCGGCGTGCCCGGCGACCCCGCCGATCGCGTAGGCGTTGTCGTCGTGCACCTCGCCGCAGAGGATCTTGCCGCGCCACGGGCAGCGCTCGGTCGGCGCGATCAGGTCGACGACCGGCGTCAGCTTCTGCGCCGCGCATCGGTCGAGATCGATGAAGGCGGTCGCGCGCAGCGCCGAGCGGCCGAAAGATGCGCTCTGGCAGAAGCGGTCGAGCGGCTGATGCGTCACGAGACTCCACGAGCTCGCCCAGCAGGAGGAAGCCGAGGTCGCTGTAGACCGCGCGCGCAGCCGAGCGACGTACTCCGGCCGCTCGCGATGGATGGCCTCGAACACCATCGGTGCGGATGCCGCGGAGCCCGAGAAGCGCGTCGTGCCACTTACTTCTCGGCCTTCGCGACCTCCTTGTAGAGCAGCCGCCACGCCGGGCGAGGCCCGAGCAGTGGGCGAGCAGGTGCCGGATCTCAGACGTGCGGTCTGTCCATCCGCACGCCGAAGTTCGGGATGAAGCGCGTGACGCGGTCCTCGAGCCGCACCTTGCCTTCGCGCACGAGCAGCATCATCGCCGTCGTCGTGACGAGCGCCTTCGTCAGCGAGGACAGATCGAACACCATGTCGCGCGTCATCGGCGTGCGCGACGGCTCGAGGCTCCGGTGTCCCGAACGCCTCGTGGAAGGCATCGTCGTCGCCGCGCGCCGACCGAGCAGCACCGCGCCCGGAACGCGCCGCCATCCCGACGCCTGCTCGATCGCCTGTGCCGCGCGCGCGAAGTCCACGACGCCACTCGCCTTGCACGACCGCCGGCTCTAGCGCGACGAGCGCGTCCGCCACGACGTCGAGCTCGACCATCGTGCCGAGCGGCAGCGTGAGGTTCTCGACGTCGCTGTCTCCGCCGGCTCGATGGCCGGACGGCAGGCGGACCCGACCGGATACGGCACGCCGGCGAACGCCTCGCGCACGACGTCGAGCGGCGAGGTCCCATTCGACGTCCGGCACGGGGCAGAGCGTCCCGACGACGACGCCGGGCGACCCGTCAGGCGTCCCGATTGCCGGGCTGCAGAGTAGACGGTCGATCCGGTACGGCCACTCGTGCGTCGCTCCGAGGACGGGATCGCGCCGCGCAGACTCAGCCCACGGCGTCCCGAGCGTCGAGACGAGGATCGAGGAGGCGGCCGCCGACGAGCCGCCCGCGCGCACGGCCCGGTCGGATCGGCGTGCGGCACAGGGGCGTCGAGGCGAAATGCCGGATCGGAGGCTCGACCAGAGGGTGGCGAGCGAGCCCGCCGTCAAGCCGCGCGCCATGTCGGGGTCGCGACCATGGGCCCGTGGAAGAGCGCCGGCGTCAGCCTGCCGAATCGCGCCGAGGAGGCGCGGTGTCGGTAGCAACAGCGCAGCCGACGGCATCCGGCTTCCGGATCGGCCGCCGGCCGCCCGGGATCGAGCGCCGGCGCTGGTGCGCTGGCTCCCGTAGCCGCCGCGCGCAGCAGATCCGCGCACCTCGCGATCGGCAGCGATCGCTGGCGGCGAGGTCCGCGAGCCGGGCGGCGTATCCGGACTGCCGCCAGGCTGCGGCGCTCAGGCGCGGTGCCGACACGCCGCGGCCAGGCCCCAGCGCTTCGAGGACGCCGAGCCCCGCGCGCGCGCGCCTCCTCGGCGTGCCGACCGGCGGGCGACGACGACACCTGGCGAGCGTCGTCTCCGACGCGCGACCGCCGAAGGTTTTCCCCGATCGACCACCGCCGCCGCGCCCTCCCGCGCGCTCCACAGCCGGGTCCACCTTGCAGCCACGCACGGCGGCCTTCCTGTAAGCAGCTGGCATGCGAACGTGCGCACCGCGCGATAAGATCGATCGCGTCGCGCGGCGCGCCGCCGGCTGCGCCATCGAGCTCCGACTCACGTGGCGTTGACCGATACGGAGGCGACCGCCTAAAAGCCAGGTTCGTCAGGCTCCTCCACGAAGAACTTCGACGAGGAAGCGGCTGATCGAGAAACGCAGGCGATGCGCCCGAGCGCCGAAGCTCGTGCGGCAGGGCGCGCCCGGCGTGAAGCGCAGCAGGGCCTCGACCTCCGCAAGGGTCCGAGCAGCTCGTGAAAACGGCAACGGATCGCGAGGCGCGAGGGGTTCGTCTGCGAATCTCTCGCGGGCCGCTCTGCACCTCGCGCAGCTCACTCAGGCCAGTACGTCGGCGGGAAGCTCGCGGCACTGGTGCGGGCGATCGCCGCCTGCTCACCGAGGCCAAGAAGGCGCTCACCGAGGAGTTCTCCGATCGACGCCGATCTCGCTCGTCTCGTCGCGCGCCGCATGCGCCGAAGCACGTGATGCCACGGCAAGCTATCACCGACTTCGCGGGACGTCCGCCGCCGCCAGTGCCCCGCAAAGGGAAGAGGCGGCGGAAGCTCGGCCGCGCTGACGACGTCACGGCCGATGCGCCGGCTCGTGACGATCGCGCTCGCGCGGCTTTCCCTCGCAGAGCGTGCCGCCGGCGATTGATCGTCCTCTGCGTACGCGCGCCGCCGCAGCGATACCCGCTGCTGGGACCAGTCGGGGCCTCATCAACACCTTCGCGACGACGTCGCCCACACGGCCGCCTGCCGATCTGATACCTCGCCATCCAGGTGATTTAGCGCAGCATCGCGGCCCGCTGACGCTCGTCGTGCAGGGCTGTGGTCTCGTGGGCGACGCGCTGGGATCGCTACGAGTCGTGGATGGACGTCGACAGCCGACGCCACACCGCCGCTCGTCGCGTTGGGCGCGCTCGCGCGGTCACACAGATCGCAGCGCGACCGGACGCCGCGCACGCGATGCGCTCTGGAGCGCCGGCCGTCTGGGGCGCCTGGTCGTCGTGCTGCCACCGTTCGGTGACCTCGCCCGCCGGCGGCAGCGGCGCTGGACGTGGGGCTCGCTCAGCGCTGACGTACCTCGCGGCGCTGGCGGCTTGCGACGCTTCGCCTGGCAGGTGGCCGCGTGGCGGCCGACGATCGCCGCGACGGCGCGCCTCGGCCGCATTCGCCGCCTGCAGCCGAAGCCCTCACGCATTCGGCACCGGCGTCATCTGCTCTCCTCTGGTCCCACGCCTAGCCCTCCTGCTCCACGGAAGCTCCCTCCACGAGCGCGCCCGCACGCGGTCGCGACCCGCCTCCTGGGCCGCCGCCGCGATCTGGTCTGTGCACCATCCGGCTTGGCAACCGCGCTTCCGTGCCACCGCCCTCCCGCTGATGCGCCTGGGGACCGCCTCGCCGACTCTCGCCATCCGCTACTCGCTCTGGCTACGTCGGCGGCGTCGCGCGATCCTCCGACGCGTTCGCCGGTACGCTCGGCGCTGGCGTCGATACTCTCGTCAGTGCTGCTGGTCGCCGGCAGCTGCCATGGCTCAGTCTACCGGCGTGGCGACGCCGCGCGCATCGCGCTCGTGGGCTGGTACGGCTTCCGCCGCCCGCTCGCTCGCCGAAGCAGCGCCCTCACTGCGTTCGGGCAGACTCTGACTCGGCGGCTTCGCGACCCGCGCCACCTTCGACCGCTATCTCCCAGCCGCGTCCTTCTTCGCGATCGGCACTGTGCCGGCGTCACGGCGCTCGCCAGTGCGCGGCGCCTCTGGATGCGGAAGCGCCACACTCGACCTGCCACGCCGCTCGCCCTCGTCGCCGTCTGCACGCGATCGACGTGCTCCGCCGCGCCGTCGACGCCGTCCGCGACGGGCGTCGGCAGCATGCAGCGCCGCGAGCGCGGTGCTCGACGGCGGCGCCCGCTGCCTCGCCATGCGCCCGTCCCGTCGGACGCTGCGCTCACCGCTGATCTGCTGGGACGCCGCCGTCGCGCGCGACGGATGCTTGCCGTTGCTGGAGGAGGCGAAGATCGGCCCGTTCGCGCGGGTAGCTGTCGTTCGAGGCGCCGCGCTCGGCGCATTGAGCGACCAGTTCAGAGCGCTACGTCTCCCCATCGCAACCCCTGCGGGCGCGGCTCGAAGCCGACACCGTCGCGCGACTGGGTCTCTCGATGGAAGGCTCGCGCGTCGGGGTGAAATCCCCGACGAGGCGACTGAACCCACCCTACCGCTGCGCCGTCCGATTGTTCGGGGTCGCCGGGGTCGGTCGCGAGCGTCTTCGTGAACGCGACCGCGCGTTCGCGGCTCATGGAGGCCATGATCGCGGCGATCTGCTTGGGTTCCATGCGGGCGAAGACGACGCGGAGGGTTTCGTCGTCGAGCTCGGTCCAGGATCTGGGCGGCTTCCTCGGGGCGCATGCTCTCGTAGATGCGGGTCACGCCGCCGCGGAGGCGGCAGCCGGTCGCGGAGTCGGCACCGTCGTGGGTCTCCAGGTCCGTGAGCGACGCGGCGACGGCACCTTCGAGGGACTCCGAGGGCAGCCGAGCGCTCGGTGACTCGCGCTCGCGCTGGTCGAGCTCGACGGTGCGGCGGCGGACGTCGTCGAGGGAGCTTTGCGGAAGCCTTCGTCGTCGGCGCTCGCGATCGCGGGCGCCTCGCCGCGCGGGCTGCCCGCCGCGGCGCGCCGCGAAACCATCCGCAGAGGACGATGGCCACGCCGAGCAGCACGGCCGGGAGCATCATCGCTCGAATCACTCGCATGCTCATCCTCCTCGCTTGCTGCGGGCGTGGATCGCCGTCTCGCGGGCCTCGTCCGTCTGCGTCGCCGCGATCACGGACGCGGCGCGGCGCAGCAGCGGATGCGGCGACTCGGCGAGCACGCCGAGACCCGCATCGTCGCCTCGGCGTCGCGACACGAGAGCGCAGCGCGCACGAGGCCGGCGGCCGCGGCGGTGCGGGCGGTGCGCCCGCCGTCGGCGTCGAGCGCCTGGCGGTACGCGACGAGCGCGTGGCGGCAGACGCGCTTGTCCATCGCGGCACGCAGCCGGACTCGAGCGCGGCGTGCGCGATCTCGGCGCGCAGCTCGGGCGCGGCGCGATTGCCGATGCTCGTCGCCGCGGCCTCCACGTCGCCGCGGGCGAGCGCGAGGCGGGTGCGCAGGCGGCGGAGCTTCGGGACGAGCGCTGGATCGACCGTGGCATCGTCGAGGCCGACGAGCATCGACGTCGCATCGTCGATGGCGCCGTCGTGCGCGTCGAGCTCGGCCCGCGCGATACGGAGCGCCGGCGCCTCGTTCGTCTCGACCGGGCCGAGGAGCTTCCGCGCGGTGTAGCCGAGGCCGAGCTCGCCGGGCGCGTCCGCGACCGACGCGCGCGCGGTCGAGTCGACCTCGTGGCGGATCGCGTCCGTGTTCGTGCCGTAGAGTGCGACGACGCCCGCCCAGTCCTCGGTCGCCGCACGCCGTTGCGATGCGCTCCTGGAGCGCCACGACGACGGTCGATGCATCGCCGCCGCCTGTGCATCGGCGCGCGCCGCCGGCGCAGCGAGGCGCGCGGACACGTCGGAGCGCGCCGGCTTCGCGGCAGGCCAGGCGACGGCGGGCGCCTCGGGAGTGCCGGCGGTCGGCGGCGCGCCCGCGACGGCGCGAGCGGCTCGTCGAGACGCAGCCACCGTCAGGCGCGGCTCGTCGCGCCGGGAGATCGGACGCCCTCGCGGCGGCGCCCGGCGTCGACACGACGCTTGGCGGGCTTCTGCGCGGTCTTCGCGACCGGCGCGGCGGCCGCCCCCGGGCGGAACGATCAGCGAGACCGTGTTGCCATCGCTGCCGAAGTCGACCGGGCTCGCGCTCATGAGCTCGACGACGGAGACCGGACGGTCTGTGCGTCGAAGTTGCCCGATCCGCACCTCCGCGCGATCCCGCCGCCCGCGATCGCGCGCGCGACCGTCGGCGCGACGGTCGTGCCGCGGAGATCGACGTACACGCGCGGCGGGTTCGAGCGCCGGCGAGCTCGGTCGCGACCGGCTCCGGAGAGCCGGAGCTCGACGGTGGAGCTTGTCCCCCTCGTGCAACGCGAGGCTCCTCGACGCGGGCGGCGCGAGCGGCCGCCGGGCGCCGTGACGGCCGCAGCCGCGGTCAAAGCATGACGGTTCGTGCGAGGCCGGAGGCCACGAGGGGCGAGGTAGCAAGTGCGACGCCACCGGCGGACGCCGCGAAATCGCGGCGTTCGCGCGCGCCGGGCGGCCACGTCGGCCGACAGCCGGTCAACGCGCTGACTCGCTCGACGCGGATCCGCCGCGGGAGGGATCAGCCCGGGCCCGCCAGCCCGCTCGCCTTCCGCGCCCGCACGCCGATCGACAGCTGGTACTCGGGATCGCGGTGCGTCGAGCTCCTCCGGTCGCAGCTCCGCCGCCGACGAGCCCGTGCAGCGTAGGCGATCGTCGCGACGACGTTGCCGAACGTCTCGACCTCGACGTCGCCGCCTGCGAACGCTTCCGCGACGAGGCCGCGCGCCGACACGCGCGTGAAGCCCCACGCCCAGCGATCGCCCCAGTCCTCGTGCGGGCTCACCTGGCTCAGCCCGGGACGCGTCGCGAGCAGCACGCCGCCCGGCTTCAGGATGCGATGGATCGTGCGCAGCGCCGCGCGCACGTCGTAGATCAGCTGCAGCGTCTGCGTCGACGATCGCGCAGTCGAACGTCGCCGCTCGGGATGTGCTCCGCGGCGACGAGGTCGCCGACGATGGTCGCGTGCGGATCGTCGGCCTCGAGGCAGAGGACGTCGCTCGCGGATCACCCGACCGCCCCGAAGCGGCGCGTGTAGGCGTCGTCCTTGATCTCGAGCACGCGGCCGCGACGTCGTCCGCGTGCGCGTGCCGAGGAACGCCTCGATGTAGTAGCGATCGATCGGCTGGCCGCGGTCGAAGCCGTACTCGCGGCTGATCGGCGAGCCAGCCGGAGACTCCCGAAGCGGACGAAGCCCGGCCGGCGGCGCGCAAGCCGCCGCGCGTCCCAGTGCGCGCGCAGCCAGCGGCGCGTCTCCTCGGAGAGCGTCCGCTTCGCGAGCCAGCGCATGCCGACTCGAGCGTCACCTAGCCCACCCACTCGTCGAGCCAGCGCGCGAACGCCGGGCCGTCGAGGTTCGGCACCTCGACGCGCGGCAGATCGAAGACGTCGGCGCCGCCCGTCGACGGCGCGCGGACGCCGTGCCGCACGCGACGCCGGAAGCCCGCCTGCGGCGCACGTGCTCGACCGTCGCCGGCGCGTGGTCGCCGTGCGGATAGGAGAAGTGGCTCGATCGGCGCGGCCGAGTGACGCGCCTCGAGGCGCGCCTTGCTGTGCGTCGATCTCGTGGCGCTGCTCGTCGACGTCGGCAGCGCCGCAGAGGTACGAATGGCTGACGCCGTGCGCGCCGACGGACGAGCGATCGCACGCGACCGGCCGCGAGCTCCGCCTCGAGAGCGGACGATGGGTCGTCGCGACTGCCGCGCGTCGACGCCCGGCCCAGTGCGAGCGCATCCAGCGCCGCCGCGCCGGCGCGGCGGCGCGAGCCGTCCGACGCGCCGGTGCAGAGCCGGATAGAGCGCCCGGCGATCGCCGTCGGTCGCGAACGCCCACCGAACGCGCGTCTCGCCGATCGCGACCACGAGCGTCGCCGGCAACGCCGGCGCCGCGAGCACGATCCGCTCGAGCTCGTCCCACCAGAACTCGCCGTCGGCGCCGAGCGCGCCGGTCGTGACGAAGAGCGTCGCCGGAATCGCGCGGGCGCGCAGCGCCGGCAGCGCGACCGACGCGAAGTCGGCGTAGCCGTCGTCGAAGGTGACGGCGACGCGGCGGCCGCTCGGCCGTCCGGCCAGGTCCGCGACGAGGTCGTCGAGCGACGCGACGTTGCGCTCGGCGAGCACGGCCGAGCTGGCTCGCGAAGTGGCGCTGGCGCGACGCCGAGCGACCACGGATCGACGATCCCCTCGACGACGCGGTGGTAGAGCAGGATGACCGACGCGCGCCGGAGGCGGTTCTGCGCGCGGCGCGCGCTGCGCCGGACGTGGCGTGCGAGCGTCCGCACGAACGCGGGCGGCCGTCGTCAGCTCACGCCGTCCGCCGAAGGCGCCGAGCGGCGCTCGAGGTAGAAGACGTGCTCGCGCAGGTACTCGGTGTTCGTCTCGACGCGTCTCCTCGCGCCAGTCGAGCCCTCGAAGTGACGCCACCAGATCGTCCTTGCGGAAGCGCCAGGTCGGGGATGCCCTGCCACGAGCGCGATCTCGTGCGTCTCGGCCGCGAACGGCGTGAAGACGACGAGCACCATGCGACGGCGGAACGAGCGCAGCGCGTTCTCGAGGATCGTCCGCCAGTCCGGGATTGTGCTCGAGGACGTGGCGCATGAAGATGCAGTCGGCGTCCGAGCGATAGCGCGCGCAGGTCGACGATGCGGTCGACGCCGAGGCTCGGGCTGCCGTCGACGGCGCGGTACGCGCTTCGGGTCGACGAAGCGGCGCGCGTAGCCGGTGCCGGCGCCCCAGTCCTCGATCGTCCCGTGGCCGTCGAGGAACGCCATGCCCTTGCGATACGTCACGTCGTCGCCGTCCGGACACGGCTCCGCGTTCCCGTACTGCCAGCGGCCGACGATCGTCGCCGTCCACTCGGGCGTCGGCTTCACCGCGCGCACGCCGAGAACGACCGCGAAGGTCGCGTCGCGGTGGTCGAGCTCGCGCGGCCGCAGCTCCTCCGGCGGCGAGCCCATAGAGCGACGCCGTCGCGGCGAGCGACGTTGCCGCGCGGACTCGCACGGCGAGCTTCAGCCTGCGGGAAGCGCCTCCTCGAAGAGCGCCTGCGCGGCGAGCGGCGTGAACGTCCAGTACGTGTCGTGGACGGTCTCGGCGCCGACGGTACCGGCGCCCGGCAGCGTCGCGAGCAGCACGCCGCCCGGCTTCAACACGCGGTAGAGCGCCTTCACGAACGGGCGCGCGATCGTAGACGCGCTGGAGCACGTCGCCCGCGACGACGCAGTCGAAACGCTCGTCCGGCAGCTGGCTCAAGCGGAAGCGCGTCGTGTCGTCGAGCGGCAGCGCTCGTGAGGACGGCGGGCGCGTGGCGCCGACGGGCGGTGCGGAACGTCGAGGTCGCCGAGCTTCAGAGCACCTCGCCGCCGACGTCGTCGGCGTGGCGCGCGAAGAAGCGGTCGACGTAGTGCCGCTCGATCGTCGTCCCGCGGTCGGTGCCGCGCCGGGCGCTCACGGGCGCGCGGCGCCGGAGGCTTCCAGAACCGCACGAGACCGACCGGCGGCACCCAGTGCCCGCCTTCCCACCGCCGTCGGAGCCAGCGATAGAGCGGTCCCGGCATCAGCACCCTCGAGCGCGCGCACCAGCGCGCGCGGACGAGCCGCCGCCGTAGCGCAGCCGCATCTGCGATCCCCAGCACCGCGGGATGGTCGTAGGGCAGCAGGTTCTTCCGGAGCGCCGCCAGGAGCGCCGGCTCGCTCACGCCCTCGTGCGCCAGGTAGTCCCGCAGCCACTGCAGGTAGCGACGGCGCGACGGATGCGGCAGCTCGGGATGGTACTGGCCGGTGCGGAGCGCGATCGCGCAGCACGAGGCGTCGTGCTGCCGGTAGCGGTCCGAGCACGTGCCGGTCACGAAGATGCGCGTCTGCAGGAACATCTTCGCGAGGAAGACCTGGTCCTCGTACGGCCCGCGGAACTCCTTCTCGAACGCGCCGATCTGCGCGAACGCCTCGCGGCGCGAGGAGGCTGCAGATCCCTGGCATCGTGCCGCCCTCGTTCGCGAGCGCCATCGTGAGCAGAGCCCGGCGGCTCGACGATCGTGTCGGGCGCGATGCCGAGGTCGCCGTAGTGATCGCGCCGCGCATCCTCCGGCCGGCCGCTCCAGCCGTACCAGTACTCCGACGGCCCAGTAGACGAGCTGGACGTCCGGATGCGCTTCGAGGATGCCCACCTGCATGGCGAGCTTGTGCGGCAGCCAGACGTCGTCGGCGTCGAGGAACGCGACGTAGTCCCCGCGCGCGTGCCCGATGCCGAGGTTCCGCGAGACGCTCATGCCGAGGTTCGCGTGGCCCGGATGCTCGACGACGCGCACGCGGTCGGGATGGCGCTCGGCGGCGCGGCGCGCGATCGCCTCGAGCCGTCCGTCGATCCGTCGTCGACCAGCACGAGCTCCCAGTTGCGCCACGTCTGCGCGAACACGCTCGCGATCGCCTCCTCGATGAAGCGCGCGGCCGTCGTAGAAGATCATGATCGCCGTGACGAGCGGCCTCGCGGCGCATCAGCCGATCCCTCCGACGGCGCGCGCGCGGGCGACGCCGCAGAGCCGATCCGCGATCCCGTCGTGAGCGAGGAGCCGCGCGGCCGGCCCCTGCTCGCACACGCGCCCGCGGTCGAGGACGACGACCGCGTCTGCGCCCTCGAGCATGTCGAGCCGATGTGGCTCACGACGACGACGGTGCGCTCGCGACCGACCTCGGCGAGCGTGCGGCGGATGAGCGCGGCCGACATGCCGTCGACGGCGCTCGTCGCCTCGTCGAGGACGAGCACGTCGGGCTCGCGCACGAGCGCGCGGGCGAGCGCGATGCGCTGGCGCTGTCCGCCCGGAGAGCCGGACGCCGTCGTCCCCGAGGCGCGTCGCGTAGCCGTCGGGCAGCGCGCGGATGAAGGCGTCCGCGTCGGCGCGCCGCGCGGCATCGCGGATCGCGACCTCGTCGACGGCGCGATCGGCCCCGTACGCGATGTTCTCGGCGACCGTCGCGTCGAAGAGCGGGAGGTCCTGCCCGACCACGGTGACGCGCGCGCCAGGCCGCGGGGTCGATCGCGTCGATCGGTACGCGTCGATCTCGCGATCACGCCCGCCGTCGGACGGACGAGCCGCAGGAGGAGCTTCACGATCGTCGACTTGCCGGCGCCCGATGGACCGACGATCGCCGTCACCGCGCCGGCGCCGACGTCGAACGTCGCGCCCGAGAGCGCCGTGCGTCCGTCCTCGTAGACGAGACTCGACGTCGCGGAACGCGATCACGCGTGCGCGGCCGGACGAACGGACGGGTCGCGACGGGCGGCGCCGCCTCGTCGGCGTAGAGCGCCATGACCGCGGCGACCGGCGTGCCGGCGGCGAGCCAGGCTCACGCGCGCCCGTCGAGCCTGCTGGACCTGCGGATGGAGGCGGTAGAGCAGCGCCAGGAACGTCAGCATCGCCCGGCAGGCCGCCCGGCGTCTCGACCATCCGCCAGAGGAGCAGGAGCATGAGGACCGCGACCAGGAACTCGGACGCCGGCGGCACCATCGCCTGCAGCACCTGCAGATGCTGGAACGTGCGCCGCTCCTCGTCGGAGACGGCGTCGAAGCGCGCCTGCTCGAAGCGCTCGCGCCCGAAGACCCGGATCGTGCGGAGCGTCCGCAGCGTCTCGACGAGGCGCTGCGACATGCGCTTCCCACGCGCGCGTCTCCGCCCGCCCGAGCGCGTCGATCCGGCGGGCGGCGAAGCGCACGCCCATCGAGACGGCGCCGAGCGCGACGGCGACCGCGAGCGGTGAGGCGTCCCGAGATCGCGAAGAGCGCCGTCGCGAAGACGGCGATCTTGCAGGACGCGGGTGATGCCGCCGACGAGCCGTGCCGAGCGCCGCCGCCGTCTCCCACGTCTGGCTCTCGAGGAGATTCAGCCGAGCTCCGGTGTCGCGGGTCGCGAGCCGGCGATCGTCGGCCGCGAGCACGCGCGCGAAGGTGCGCACGCGAAGCTCGTGGACGACGGTGGTCGTCAGGCGTCTGGCGAGCGCGCCGTGCGCGAACACGAGCGCGTTGCGCACGACGAGCAGAGCGGTCAGCGTCGCGAGCACCGCGCGCAGCCGCGCGGCCGGGCGCGGAGCGTCGCGAACGGCGCGTCGAGGAGCGCGCTCAGCCCGCCCACCGAAGACCGTCGTCACGTGCCGGATCCTCGAGGCTCCGGAGGAGTGGGATGAAGGGCCCGAGCCCGAGCGCCCTCGGAGAGCGCCATCGCCGAGCCGAGCACGACGAGCATCCGACGGCGCCTGCATGCGTACGGCGCACGAGTGGCGTCAACGCCCTGACGGTCGTCCACTCGCTCGTCACGTGGGACCCCATCGCTATCGGCCTCCCGCCGAGGCCGCGCTTGAGCACTCGTGGCCGGGCGCGCGGGCGCGAGCTCGGCGACGGATGCGAGCGCCTCCGTGGAAGGCGCGCGCGAGGCGCGCCGGCTCGCCGCTCGCGAGGAGATCCGTCGCGCCCCGCCGCGCCGAGCCGCGCCCGCAGCGCCGCATCCTCCGCGAGGCGCGTCATCGCGTCGGCTAGCCCAATCGCGTCGTGCAGGTGGGACCAGAAGTCCGGTGACGCCGTCGGTCACGATCTCCGCGGCCCCCAGCGATCGACCGCGATCACCGGCACGGCGCACGCCATCGCCTCGAGGATCGTGACGGCCGAGCACCTTCCGGCCCGCGGCTCGGCTGCACGAGCACGTCGAGGTTCGCGATCACGGCGGGTGCGTCGTCGCGCTCGCCGAGGAAGTCGACGCGCTCCTCGAGCCGGTGCGCGCGCACGCGCGCCGCGAGGCTTCGCGGCCCAGCCGAGACCCTGCTCCGTCCGGTACGGTTCGCCGCCGACCACGAGAAAGCGTGCGGTGGGGACGCGCGCGGCGACGCGCGCGGCGGCGTCGAGGAAGACGTCCTGTCCCTTCAGGGGCGTCAGCGCGCCGACGACGCCGAGCCAGATCGCGTCCGCCGGCTTCCGCAGGTCGGCGGGGAGCGGCATGCCGGGACGCAGGCGTCCGGGATCGACGATGTTCCGCACGACGTGGACTGGCGCCGGTCCCGCTACGAGCGGCCGGAACTGGCCGGCGACGTAGCGCGAGATGGCGACGACGCCCGCAGGGCGCCGGCCGAGGGCCGCAGCACGAACCGCGAGGTCGGGCGTCCTCGAGGCCCTTCGCGCGCGTACCAGACGAGCGGCACGCCCGCCCGGCTGCACGCGAGCGCGCCCAGCACGTGCGCCTTGATGCCGTTGCGTGACGACGACGTCGGGTGCGAGCCGATCGATCTCCGCCCGCAGCCGGATGCGGAGCACGCCGAGCGCTCGACGCCGCGCGCAGCAGGCCGAGACGGCGCCGCGACGACGGCGCGCGCTCGCCGAGCTCCGCGAACGCCGCCGGCCACGGCACGATCCGCACGTCGGCGCCCGCGTGCGCGCGGCCGCCAGCCGAGCGGACCCTCGTCGGGCACGACGAGGGTGAACGCGAGGTCGTCGCGCAGCCGGCGCACGAGCTCCAGGAGGCTCCGCTCCGCGCCGCCGAGGCCCGCGAGCGTCGTGAGCACGACACGAGGACGCGCGGGGTCATGCGCTCTTCGCGCTCCTGCCGTGCGGCGGTCGATTGGCAGCACCGTCGCGCGGTGCCACTCGATCGAGGACGAAGCGTGACCAGAGCTGCGCCCATCCGACGCGCGGATCGCCGCGCCGGAAGGCGTCGACCAGCCGGAGACCTCGCCGAGGGATCGAGGCCCAGGTGCTCGTGCGCGTCGCGGTCGGTGAGCGTCGCCGCGCACGCGCTCGCCGAGCGGCCGCGCAGCCACTCCGTCCACGGGAAGACGAAGCCCATCTTCGGGCGCTTGACCGGATGCGCGGGCGCGAGCCGTCGGAGCACCGCCTTCAGGATCTGCTTGCGCCCGCCGAAGCGGCCGGCGTGCCACGCCGCCGGGATCGACCATGCGGCGCGCAGCACCGCGAGATCGAGGAACGGGACCCTGCAGCTCGACCGGATTCGCCGAGCTGAAGACGTCGGCGTCGTGCAGGAGCTGGCTGCGGAGGTAGAAGCCCACCTCGAGCGCCGAGACGTTCCGGAAGTCCGCCGCGCCCGCGCGCAGCGGCGAGCGTCGCCCACGTGTCCGCCGGCAGCCCGCAGCGCTCGTCGCGCGGGACGTCGGGCTCGATGGCGCGCTGGACGAGGTAGGCCGTCGCGCAGGTCGCCGCACGTGCCGCGCGGCGGCGATCTTCGCCCACTGCGCCGACGTTCCCGACGCCGGGCCGGCGAGCAGCGCGGCGAGCGGCGCCAGGCGCGCGCATGCGCCGCCAGCAACGGCGCCTTCCGAACGTCGTGTAGCCGCCGAAGAGACTCGTCGCCGCCGAGGCCGGACGACGCAGCACGCGGATGCCGCGCGTCGGCGGCGGCGCGCGCGTGATGACGAACGTGTTGACGCCGTCCGCGGTCGGCTGGTCCATCGCGGCGAGGCGCGTCCGGCAGGAGCGCCAGCACGTCCGCGACCGACAGCGAGACGACGTGATGCCGGCCGCCCAGGCGGAGCGCGGTCGCGCGTGCGGTCGCGACCTCGTTGAAGCGCGGCTCGTCGAACCCGACGGTCAGGAACTGCGGCTCGACGCCGGGCTCGCGCGCCGCGAGGCTCGCGACCAGCGTCGAGTCGACGCCGCCCGAGAGAGCAGCACGCCGAGCGGCACGTCGCTCACGAGGTGCGACGCGACGGCGCCCGCGAGCGCCGCCTCGACGGCCTCGACGGCGGCGGTGCGCGACGCCGGCGCCTCCGGCGTTCGCCACGAGGTCGTCGAGGATCGAGCACGCGGCGCGGGTCCGATACCGCGCCCGCGGGCATCGACCTCGACGACGCTCCCGGGCGGCAGCATCCGGAGCTCGGCGCGCGATCGTGTGCGGCTCGGGGCACCGGCACCGTAGGTGAGGTAGGCCGCGAGCGCGTCGCGATCGATCGTCAGATCGGCCAGCCCCGCCGCGCGGATCGCGCGCAGCTCCGACGCGAAGACGACCGCGTCGCCGAGCCGCCCGTAGACGAGCGGCTTGATGCCGAACGGATCGCGCGCCAGCACGAGCCGCTGCGTGCGGCCGTCGAAGAAGGCGAACGCGTACATGCCGCGGAGCCGCGTGAGCGCCGCCGTGCCCCACTCGACCAGCGCCGCGAGCAGCACCTCGGTGTCGCCGCTCGACCGGAAGCGATGCCCGCGCCTCTTCGGAGTCGGCTCCGGAGCGCGGCGTAGTCGTAGATCTCGCCGTTGAAGACGAGCCACGAGCCGGTCGCCGTCGTGGCGCATCGGCTGGCTCGCGGCCTCCGTCAGGTCGAGGATCGCGAGCCGATCGAAGCCGAGCACGAGCGTCCGACGCGCCGGTGCGCACGGTCGCCGTCCGCTGCTCGTCGGGGCCGCGGTGGCGCTGCGCGCGCGACCATGCGCGCGACCGCCGCCTCGAGACTCGTCCACCGGCTGCCCCGCCCCAGATGCCCGCGATCCCGCACATGACGTCAGGCCGCCCGCCGCGGGCAGGAGCTTCGTCCGGCACGCGTTCCACACGACGTCGACGTCGATCGCCGTGAGACAGCGAAGACCTTCGACGGTGCACTCGGTCGAGGTAGCAGTTGGCGCACGGCACCTCGTCGCGCCGGAGCACGACGTGCGCGTCGCCGTACGGATGCCAGCTCCGGCCGGGCTCGCGCGCCGCGAAGATCGCGACGCAGGGCGTCCCGACCGCGGCCGCGAGGTGCATCGCGCCCGGTGTCGTTGCCGACGTAGAGACGCGCGCGCGCGGATGGCCTCGGCCGATTCGAGGACCGAGAGCTCGCCCGGCGAGCACGGCGAAGCGCCCGGCCGGCCAGTCGGGTCACGAGCGCGGCGGCGCGGCGCCTCGTCGGCGCCCGCCGATGATCGCGACGTCGACGCCGCCGTCGGCGATGAGACGCGCGCCGAGCGCCGCATAGCGCTCGAGCGGCCAGCCGCTTCGCCGCCTGCTTCGAGCCCGGGCACATCGCGACGAGCGGACGTCCGCCGAGCCCGTTGCTCGCGAGCAGCGCGGCCACGCGCTCGCCGTGCGCCGCGCGCACGCGGAGGTCGAAAGCGCGGGCCCGACCGGAATGGCCGCGCGCCGGAGCGTGTCGAGCAGCCGGTCGACCTCGGGCGGATCACTCGCGCCGCTCCCGCCGGAGCCGCCCGAAGAAGCTCACCTTCGTCGACGAGGCCGCGACGAAGCGTCCGGCGCCCGCGAGCCGGAAGAAGAGCCGGTCGCGCCACGTGCGGAGCCCCGAGTTGTGGTCGCTGCCGAGGTAGACGACGAGCTCGGGCCGGACCGCGCGCACGCGGCGAGGACGCCGACGAGGCCGCGGGACGTCACGAGCTCGCGCGCCCGATACGTGACGACGCGCGCGAACCAGCCGGAAGTCGCGCAGCACCTCGTCGGTCCACACGATGCCGGCGCCGTCGTTCGCCGTCATGAGGACGAGCTCCGCGTGCGGGAACGCCTCGCGCACGGCGCGCATCGTCGGGCAGCGCGACGATCGTGTCGCCGAGCGCCCCGCAGCGGTAGACGAGGATGCGCCGGCGGGCGCGCTTCACGCCGCGGCGCACCTCCCGCGCCGGCGACCCGCGAGCAGCGCCAGGATCTCGCGCGAGCCGGTCGTCGTAGGCATAGCCGGACGCCACGCAGCGCGGCGCGGCCCGCTTCGGCGATGCGGCTGGCGCTCGTCGTCGGCGCCGACGTACCGCTCCACCTTGCCTGCACGAGCTCGGCGCTGCCGTCGAAGAACACCGCCTCCTCGCCGTCGGCGAAGTGGAGGCGATGCTCGCCGGTGCGCTCGGCCAGCATGAACGCGCCGCACGCCGGGATCTCGATCGAGCTGCTGCGTGATCGCGTCGCCCGCACACGACCGAGAGGAGCCCGGGTTCACCTTCGCGGCGGCGATCGCCTTCACGTAGGCCGTCGCCGTAGATCGCGCCCACCTCGCACACGGGCGTCAGCAGGCGCGAGCGCACGCGTCTCCCAACCCGGTCCGCGCACGCGCGACCGGATCGGCAGCGCGGCGATCGCGTCGAGCAGGCGCTCGCGGTCAGGCTCCCAGCGGCCGATGAACGAGACGTCGCAGCCGAGCGCCGCGCGCTCGGCGTCGCGTGCACGACGACCGGCCGGTGGAGCTCCAGGATCGTAAGGCGTTGCCCCGACAGAACGACGCGGCGCGCGCCCATCGTCTGAAGCAGGCCCGCGTTCGAGCGCTTCGGTCGTCACCACCACGTCGTACTGCGCGGAGGCCCCGCCAGCAGGTGGCGCGACGCTGTTCTGGCTGCAGCAGGTAGTTGTCGGGCGAGTAGTGGACGAGCCGAAGCGCACGCCGCTTGCGGCGCGCGCCGCCTCGAGGACATCGGGCAGCGACGAAGATACCCTTGTCCACCCACAGGACGTCCGGCGCTCGGTCGAGGCGCCTTCGAGCAGCGGCGTTGTACTCGCGAACCATCGGGCCCGTGCGGAAGCCGCCACTGCACGCGGCGCACGAGCAGCCCGCGGCGCTCGCACGAACGGCGAGCGAGTCGACGGCGATCGTCTCGTGGCCGAGGCGCTCGAGCGCGCGCGCGCCGGAGCTCGCACGTGTCGCCCGCGACGAGCGGGCCCGTGTACACGAATCTTCATGCTCCCTCCCGGAGGCGGTTCGGCGGTCGCGCATGATCGCGACCGCGTCTTCGAGCCGATGCGCGCGCCTGCGGCATCGCGTAGTACGTCGACGTGCCGTGCGCGCCTGCGCGCACGCTGGACGGTCGGCCGCGACGTCGGCGTCGTCGAGCACGCGGCGCGCGCCGCGACCGCCGCCGTCGGCGGTCGTGCCAGCGGACGCTCGTCCGCGGGATAGAGCGTGCGGTGCGTCTCGATCTCCTCGCTCGCGACCATCCGGCACGCCGAGGCACGCCGCCATGAGCGCCGGTGCGGCCCTGGATCGCGGCGTGCGGCAGCGCGAGCGCGAGCCGGCAGCCGCGTCCACGACGTCTGCCCAGCGGCCGAGCGGTCGCACGTACGGGCGGACCTCGCACCCGCCCGGCGAGGCCGAGCTCGCGCAGCGATGGTCGCGGCGTCGCGGTCAGCTCGCCCTCGTCGTAGGCGAAGCAGAGCGCCGTCGAGCGACGGACGCTCGGCGGCGAGACGGCGGAACGCCAGATGCGTCGTGATCGGGAGCTGGCTCGCCGGGACCGCAGAAGCGGTCGGCGCCGCTGAGCAGCGACGCGGCCGTCGCGCGCGCCGGCGTCGGCGTGCGAGCGCCGCGAAGCGCGCGACGTCGACCGGCACGCGGCAGGTGGAAGACGTGCGGCGTGCCGGCGCCAGCGCCGCGTACGACGCTCGCGCGTGTCGCGCAGCATGACGCCGATCCCGTCGGTCGCGCGCGAGCGCCCGCAGTGCGTCGGCCAGGTCGCGCGGGATCGAGCTCGCGCCAGAAGCGGTCGAGCGGCCCCGGGAACAGCACCGCCGGCAGATCGCAGCGCCGGCGGATCTCGCGCACGCGCGCCGCCGGCACGTCGGTCCAGCCCCACTCCCAGAGCAGCAGCTCCGCAGCGCGCGAGCCCGCCCCAGTCGATCGGGCTCTCCGTCCCGAGCACGAGCGGATCGTCGATCGAGGAGCGCGGCGAAGCCGTCGAACTCGGGCAGCGCCTCGGCGGCGGCGTCCGGCCGCGCGCGAGCTCGTAGCCGGCGCGTCAGCACCTGCTTGCCCGAGCGTGCGAGCCGCGGCCGATCGCGATTCAGCAGGATCGCGACTCTCATCGACACGACTTCCGCGATACGCGCACCACGCCGGCGCCGCGCCGGCGCCAGAGCTGCGAGAGGACGACGCCGCCGAGCGCGAGCACGACGAGCGTCTGCAGGAGGGTCGCGACGCAGTGGACGAAGTCGCGCTCGACGCTCGGCGGCACGACCTGGGTCGCGAGCAGCACGAGCACCGCGACGCGCCCGGCGGCAGCGCGTCCTTCCACCGATCGAGCGAGCCTAGCGCGAGACCCCCACGAGCGCGCCCAGCGCGACCGTCACCGGCCGCCCGCGTGGTAGAGGTCGCCCGGCATCGACGGCGCGATCGCGGCGCCGCTGTCGATACCGCTGTCGAACGCCCAGATCGTGCCGCGCGAACTCGGGACCGCGATCCGAGAGCACCTTTCCCGGCATGAGGACGCGCCGGGACGAGGCCGCGACGAGCGCGTCGCTCAGGACCGCGTCGTCGCGGAACGAGAACACGCTCGGCACGAGGTCGACGGTGAGCAGAGCGAGTCGAGGCCGTGGAAGCGCCGGATCGCGACGACCAGCCCGGATCGGGCTCGACGACGAGATCGGTCTCTCTCGGCGCCGGCGACGCTGTCGACGACGTGCGAGGCTGGCGCACCGCCCCACAGCACGTCGCGGTACGCTTCCGTCGCGTTGCCGGCGAGGACGAAGAGCGGCACGCCCACGAGCGCGGCGGCGAAGTAGCGGCCGCGGCAGTCGCTGCCGGCGCAGCGCCAGGCGAGCAGCGGGATCAGCGCGACCGGCAGCAGATGCTCGCGGAACGGGCTCACCAGGAAGCGCACGACCGCCGGCGCGAGGACGAGCCAGCGCGCGCGATCGAGCCCGTCGTCGCGTCCGCGGGCGACGTGCTCGCCCACACACAGCGCCGCGGGGACGACCCAGAGCGTGCCGGCGATTGCCGAGCGGGTCAGCATGGCGAGCGGCAGCGACGCAGACCCGACGCGAGCACCGAGCACGCGGTCGAGACGGCGAGCACCGCGTAGCGTCGCGCGGAGCCGTCCGTGGCCGCCCAGGACGTCGATCGCGGCGAGCGCGCCCGGCGTGCGGAGCTCGCCCCAGGTCGCGAACCCGAGCACGAAGCAGCCCCAGTAGAGGAGCGCCAGACGAGCGGCGCTCGACCGTCGACGACGGCCGAGGTCGGCGAGCCGGAACGTGTCGTTTCCGAACTCGACCGAGTCGACCGCGAGGAGCGCGAAGCGGACGACGAAGTCGATCCCGAAGCCGAGCCACACGAAGCCGAGCGGCGACGTCGGCATCGCGCGCCAGCCGGCAGCGGATGAGCGCGATCGACGCGCGCCGAGCCAGGCGACCGACCAAGCAGCATGACGAGCTGCCCAGGTGCTGCCCGTGCAGGCGATCCCGCCGTGGTCGTTCAGCCGCATCATCGTCGCGCATCCGCCAGCATCGACCCGTCGAGGCAGCGCGCGCCGTGCTCGAAGGACAGACGTGCGCTCCGCGACGCCCGGCGCCGCCGCCCCTAGCATCCGCGCGCGCCGCGCCGATCGCCGAGCCAGGCCGACCGCGGCTTCCGCCAGCTCGGCGCTCGCTGCGGCGACTGTCAGGAACGCGCCGACTCGGCGTCGGCGTCGATGCCACGGAACGCTTCCGGGAAGCCGACCGCGGCCTTGCCGAGCGCGAGCGCCTCGATCGTCTTGAAGAGCATGCCCGCGCCCTCGCGCACCGGCAGGCAGGACGACGAGCGGCGCGGCGGTACCAGGGCTGCCGAGGTCGGCGACGAAGCCCGGCGTCTCGACGCCGACGGCGGCCCGGCGAGCGGCGCGCAGCGCGGGCGTCAGTCCCGCCGCCGAGCGAGGCAGAGTCGCGCCGCGGGCGCGCGGCGGAGCGCGGGCAGCACGCGCGCCGAGCAGCCGGCGCGCGGCGTTCGCGTTCGGCGCGTAGGCGGAGCTCGCGACGAAGCAGCAGCGCTGTCGTCTTCGGCACGGCGTCCGCGGCGAGGTCAGGCATGGCGGCGACGTCGACGAGGTTCGGCATCGACGAGGCAACGCCGCCGACCGGCTGGCGTACAGCGACCTCGTCGCGCTCGCTCGCGGTCGGCACCAGATCTCGTCGGCGCGCGCGCAGGTGGCGGCCCTCGAGCGCGGCGCACGTGCCGCGAGGTTGCAGAGCGGGCCGAGCTTCGCCGCCGCGGCTCGCGACGCTGCGGACCATCTCGCGCGCGAGCCGCGTGTTCGAGTCCGGGCAGTTGGCGATCGACGCGGAGCCCCGCCGCCCGAAGCCGCGGCGAACTCGTGGCACCAGAAGCTCCGCAGCACGACGATCAGGGCGCCGACGCGCGTCGCTTCGCGCACGATCGCCTCGCCGGCGCCGATCGCGTCGTACTGGTACGCGAACGGATGCGTCAGCCGACGCCGGTCACGTGCGAGAGGCTTCCGGAGCGCGCGTGCCGAGCACCCCGCCGTCAGGCACTTCGATGCCGCGCGCCGCCGAACGTCGACGCTCGAGCGCGAGCGCGTCGACGAGGCGTGCCGGGCGAGCGGCGCGCCCTCGCCCGCGCCGAAATAGAGGACGCCGGCGCAGCCGCGGCGCGCAGCAGCGCTCAGGATCTGCCAATCGCGCAGGTGCCCGCCCGAGACGAGCGGGTACGGCACGTTCGGCGACGACGAAGAGGACGCGGGATCCCATCCGCGTCACGCGACCTGCGTGAAGCTCCCGCGCGGGTCGTCGATTCCCTCGCGGAGACCCGTCCGCGCCGTCCATCCGAGCTCGCGCCACCGCGCGGCCGGACGTCGGCGACCGAGGTGCATGCGCTCGACCGGGCGGCGCGCGCTCGGCGTCCTGCTCGACGCGGAGCGACCGTCCCAGCACGTCACGCGAGCGTCGCGACCAGCTCGCGGACCGACGTGCCGATGCCCGTCCCGACGTTGAAAGACTGTCGCCGGGCCGTCGTACGCCCCGCAGCCGGACGAGCGCGTCGGCGACGTCGCGCGCGTGCACGTAGTCGCGCCGCGCGGCTCGAGGTTGCCGAGCCGAAGCACGCTCGCCCGCGGAGCTGCGCGCAGGATGTCAGGCAGCACGTGTGGGTTCGTCTCGCCCGGGCCGAACACGTTGAAGAGCCGCGCGCGCCACGATGCGGCGCGCGGGCTGCAGCCGGCGCGCGAGCTCGAAGACTCCTCGCAGGCGCGCTTCGACGCGCCGTAGACGTTCGCCGTGCGCGATCGCATCGTCTTCGGCATGCAGCGCGTCCGCGCGTGCGTAGACGTCGGCGGTCGACGCGGACACGAGCCGGGCGTCCGGAACGGTCGCGAGCGCGTCGAGCACGAGCTGGGTGCCGACGACGTTCACGAGCAGCGTCTCGCTCGGGTGCGCGACGCAGTACGGGATGAAGTGGAGCGCCGCCAGGTGGAACACGACGGCTGGCCGGATCTCGGCGACGACCTGGCGCGGCAGCACCGCGTCGGATCACGTCGCCGCGCACGACCTGCAGACGCGAGTCGCCGGGTGCATTGCCGAAGCGCTCCATCGAGCCGCGCGACAGGTTGTCGATCACGACCACGTCGCGGTCGTCGCGTCGAGCGAGCGCGGCACCAGGTGGTGCCCCACGAACCCCGCGCCCCCGATCACCAGCATCGGCCTGCGCATCGTCACACCTCGCTGCCACCTCGTCGTAGACGTCCATCATCCGGGCCATCACCGGCGCCGCCGTGTAGCGGCGCTCGAGCAGCGCGCGCGCCGACGTCCCGGATCGCGAGCCGCAGTCGGCCGGTCGTCCAGGAGCGCGCACACGCGCTCCGCGATCAGCTCGTCGTCCTCGGCGACGAACGCCGTGCTACGCCGCTCGTCGAACTCCATGCCCTCGACGCCCTCTCGCGTCGTCACGACGGGCACGCCGTAGGCCATCGCCTCCATCACGCTTGATCTTCATGCCGCTGCCGCGGCCGGGCGCGTACGCGAGCACCGAGACGCGCGAGAAGAAAGTCGGTCGGCGACGCGAGGTCTCTCCTCGATCGTGACGTCAGGCAGGCCCGCGAACCGCGTCGAGGTAGCTGCGCGTTCCAGCCGGCGACGAGCAGCCGCGCGCTGCGCGCGCTCACGCCTTCGACGAGCGACCAGATGCGCGTCAGCAGGCGCTCCGCCGCCGAGCGCGACGGCGGCCAGTGCATCGAGCCCAGGAGTCCCACGACCGGCGCGTCGACGACCGGCTGCAGTCGGGTAGAGCCGAGGTCGAGCGCGAACGGCACGACGAAGCACGCGGGCCCCGTCGTTGAACGTCCGCACGCGATCGAGGAGCCGGTGGAGTGAAGAGCCGCATCGTGGGCGTCGCTCGCAGCAGCCGGTCGGTCGCCCGCGCCATCTGCCACCCGCGCCTTCTGCTCGTGGAGCGTCCCGCGCGTGCGTGTCCTCGAGGTCGATGATCTCCAGGTGATGGATGTTCAGCAGCGACCGCGGCACGCCGAGCCCGGCCCATCCGGACCAGAGCATGCTCGAGGTGCAGCACGTCGTACCCGCGCGCCGCTCGGCGTCCGGAGCGCATTCCGGCGAACCCGGGCGCGTAGAGCGAGCTCGCTGAACGGCTTGCAGAGGTTGCGGAGCTTTCGGCGGATCGGGCGACGCGCCGAGCGCCAGCGGGAACGCCTGGAATCGGAAGCGCCGCGAGTCGGGGCGGCCCGACAGCAAGCTGGTCGCGGGCTGCCTCGACCTTGCGTCGTGCGGCCTCGTCGCGTCACGGTCAGACACGGCGACGTCGTGGCCGCGCGCGCAGGAGATCGCGCGCCAGTAGAGTGGAACCAGCGCGCGGCGGTGTCGCCGAACAGGAGTGGCGCAGCCGGAAAGACCAAAATGGCGCGCACTGCACGCGCCTCCGTTGCAACGCGGCCCGGCGCGACGGGTGCGGGGCGCGGGAGCAGGGTGCAGGCGATCTCCGCAGCGCGGTGGGTGGCGGAGTGGTGGCGTGGCGGTGCGCGAGGACCGTGAGCCGGCACCTGCTCCGCGCCCTCGACCCGTCGCGCCGCGCACTATCAGACGGAGGCACCGTCATGCCGACTCCACGTGACCCAGGTACGCGGCGACCGTCTCGTCGGCAGCCGTCGCGCCAGTCGAACCGGCGCACCCGTCTCGGAAGCCGCGCGCGCGGAGCTCGTCTCGCAACGCCGTGTCGTGCGCGACGAGTCGCGCATGAGCGCCGTGAGCTCGACGACGCTCGTCCGGCTCGAAGCAGCTGGCCGGCGTCGCCGACGATCTCCGGGATCGCGGTGCGGCGCGCGGCGACGAGCAGCGTGCCAGTCGCCATGCGCTTCGACGAGCTGGAAGCTGAAGGACTCCCAGCGCGACGGGTTCCACGAAGAAGAGTAGCGCCGCGATAGAGCGCCGCCAGCTCGTGCAGGGCGGCCACCTCAGGAGGCGGATGCGCGGAGCGCAGCGGAGGCGGCGTCACGCTCGGGCGTAGCGGCTCGTCGGCGGGGGTTGCTCGGCGACGATCACGAGGTCGAGTCGGAGAGCGCGGCGCGGTCGAAGCTTCCACGAGCGTGCCGACGTTCTTGTGCTGCGTCGTAGCCGCCGACGTAGAGCGCGTAGGGACGCTCGAGGCGCGTAGTGGCGACGGATGGGCGGCATCCGTGAGCTCGGGCTCGGGCCGGAACTCCGCCGGACGGCGCGAGGTAGACGCGCTGCAGCTTCTCGGGATCGACAGACGCCCTGGGCGATCAGCTCCTCGCGCGTCGTGTCGGAGACCGTGAGGACGACGTCGGCCGAGCGCGCGTTCACGAGCTCGTGCTTCCAGTACCAGAGGCGGCGCTTGGGCGTCGCGGAAGAGACTGCGCCAGTGGGCGCGCTCGAACGGAGTTGTGGAGCGTGACGACGAGCGGGCGCGGCTTCCAGCACGGGAGGCCGCGATCGGCGAGCGGCATGGAAGACGTCGATGCCTTCGGCGCGCACGCCGCCGCGGCAGCACCCAGTCGTGTCCAGAGCGTCTCGCGCGCGGCTCGAGCGCGGATGACCTGCGCGCGCACGCCGTCGAGATGCTCGCGCGCAGGGCTCTTCGCGCGTGAAGAGGACGAGCTCCACGTCCTCGCGCGCCGAGCGCCGCTGGACAGGTTCGTCGCGTAGCGCGTCCAGCCGCGGACCGACGGGATCGCGAGCACGCGGGCGTCGAAGCCGATGCGCAGGCGCTCGGAGATCACGCCCGCACCCGTTCGATGAGCGGCCCGAGGCCGCGCGTCCGCGCGAGCCGCCAGGCGTTGCCGGCGCGCCAGGCGATCCGGCGGATGGCATCGGCGAACGCGCGCTCGCGTCCGTCGTTCAGCCGGGCGATCGCGTCGGCCGCGGACGGGGCCCCGGCCGGCGCGGTACTCGCCCGCGGCGACCGCCGCGCAGTACGCCGCGAGCGGCGCCACCTGCGCGGTCCCACGAAAGCGCGCCCGTCGCGAGGGCGCGTGGCGCGCGCGCTGGCGGACCGTCGTCCCGCCAGATCGGCGCAGGAGGGTCGATGCGGCGTCGGCGAGCGCTGCCGGATCGCCCGGCGGGCACGGCCCGGCCGAGGCCTGCTCGATGCGACCACGCGGCTCATCTCGTCGCCCGTCGAGACGACGAGCGGGAGGCCGCCCGCAGATCATGTCGATCACGCGGGTCCGCATCGAGAGGCACGTCTCCAGGTGATCGCCGTACGTGCACACGCCGACGTCGGCCTGGCGTAGAGCCCGCCGCGGCTCGCGTACGGCTGCCAGCCGGACGAACTCGGCGCGCGCGCGCGAGGTCGGACGCCGCGGCGACGACCTCGCGGATCCGGCGCGGCGAGCGGCAGCTCGCGCTCGCCGCCGACGCCGTCGATGCCGGCGAACCGGAAGCGCACGTCGGGCACGGCGCGCCGATCGCCGGCAGCGCGGCGAGATACGTCTCGACGTCGAACCACGGGTAGCAGCCGCCGCACCAGAGGGCGACGGGCGCGTGCGGCGTGCGCGTCGAGCGGGCGCGCCGGCGGTCGGGCGACGCGCCCGGACGAGACGCTGGAGCACGACGTCGGCGTCGGGCGTGCGTGGGCCGATCCGCCCGAGCATCGAGAGGATCGTCAGGTACGAGATGCGCTGCGCCGCGTTCGCGCACAGCACGCGGTCGGCGGCGCGATCGCCGTCAGATGATCGACGACCGTCGCGCGGTAGTCGCGTGACGGCACGGTCGCCGATGCGCGGCAGCAGCGCCGTCGCGTGCGCGAGGAAGCTCCCGAACGGCGACTCGTAGCCGTCGACGACGAGCGCGCGCGTCGCGACGACGCGTCGGCGAGCGGTCCGCACCATGCGCGGATGCGTGATCCACACGTCGACCGGACCGACGGTCGCCGAGCTCGCCCGGTGCGGCGCACGACGACGTCGTGCCCGGCGCGCGAGCGCGCGCGCACATCTCGAGGACGCGGACCTGCAGTCCCGCGATGCGGCCCAGCGCCGATCGGCTGGTCGAGCGTGAGCAGGATGCGCGCCACTCACGCCTCCGCCGCCGGCACCGCCTCGAAGAGGGCGATCTCGGTGCACAGGTTCGGGTGGCGCGCGGTCCACCACGCGGTGCCAGGCGGGGACGAGCGCGCGCGCGTGATCGGGCGTCGACGAGAGCCGCGCGCTCGAGCGGCACGCACACGTCGACCGGCGCCCAGTCGCGCGATCCGCGTAGCCGCTCGTCTCGAGGAGCGCGCGCGCGCGAGTCGAGCGTGAAGAAGCGCAGATGCGTGCGGTCGAGGATGCCCGTGTCCTCGTACTCGAACGTGCCGCCGAGGAAGAGCGCCTTCCGGACGCGCCAGCAGGCGACGTTCGGCAGGAGCACGATCACGCCGGCCGCCGGGCGCGACGAGCGTCGCGCATCGCCCGCAGCACCGCCCACGGGTCGACCAGGTGCTCGAGCACGTGCATGAAGAGGACGACGATCGAACGGGCCGTCGAGCCGGCGCGCACGGCGGCGTCCTCGACGTCGCCAGTGACGACGCGCGTCGGCGTGCGCGCCGGCGAGCGCGGCGGCGCGCGGGTCGACCTCGAGCGCCGTCACGCGACAGCCGCGCTCGCGCAGGAGCGACGTGAAGAAGCCGGTATGCGCGCCGACCTCGAGCACGCGCGCCCCGGCGGCACGCGCGTCGAGCACGGCCGCCTTCTCGGCGCTCACGGGCGTCGTCCAGGCTCGGCGTGGTAGACGCAGCGGGCTGCGCGCAGCGGGCGCGCGCGATCCGTCGATCGCCGTCAGCACGAGGCCTCCCCCGACAGCCGGGCCGGCGCGCGGCGCGCTCGCATGCCGCGAGCCGCTCGCGCACGGCGCGGCGCTCGGCGGGCGTCATGACGGTCGTCCAGACGCCGGCCGTGAAGCGAGGCCGCGCGACGCCCGCGACCGCGACGAGCGTGGCCCAGCCGTCGATCGGCACGAGCGCGCGGATCGCCGCCGATCCACGAGGATCCGCGGCGCGAGCCCCTTCGCGACCGGCAGATGGCAGCGCACGAGCACCCGGCGCACCGGGACCGCCGAAGCGCGTCCGGACGATCAGCCGCAGGAACGCGAGCTCCATCACGAGCATCGACGGTCGCCGTCCCGGCCGCGAGGCCGACGAGCCCGCCCGCGAGGATGCCCGCCGACGGCGCACGCGCGCGGTGACGATCGGGTAGACCGCCATGAAGCGCGTGAAGACGCCGAGCTCGCCCATGCCGGGAAGCATCACGTGCGCGACCGACGTTCTGGCTCTGCACGACGCTCCCGGGACGAGGAGGCTCATGACGACGCACGCTCTCGTCGAAGCCGCCGCCCATCCAGAGCCGCACGAGCGGTGCCGCCGAGGCCCGAGGAGGACGATCGCGATACCGCCGTAGCTCGCGAGGAGGTAGCGCGTGCTGCGGAGGAAGAGCGCCCGCAGCCGGCCGCGCTCGCCGCGGGCCGCGAGCGACGCCGTCGCCGGCATCACGATCGAGAGCCAGCTGTGGAGCACGGTGCGCGAGTAGTTCGCGAGCGCGCGCCGACCTCGTAGGTCGTGAGCGCCGCGATCGGCAGCATCACGCCGATGAGCGTGCGATCGAGCTGATGGAGCGCCGCACCGGCGATCGTCCAGACGACCATCGCCGTCGATGAAGCGGCCGATCTCGCGCAGCCGCGCGCGCCGGAACGCCCGCCGGACGTGACGCGTAGCCCCGGGATGCGCCGGTGCGCGCACCACGCCGAGGCCGCCCAGCCCGCGAGCGTCACGCGCGAACGACGATGCGACGAGCGGCACGAGCCCGTGCCCGGAGAGCACCAGGCCGATCGTGAGGACGCCGCGCGCGAGCGTCGTCGCGACGCCGATGGCGTTCACGACGTGGAACGCCTGGAGGCCGGCGAGGAGCCCGTTCCACACCGACATCGGGAGCCCGAGCGCGGTCTGCACGCCGACGACGAGGAGCACGCGTCGCGGAACGTCGCGAGGTCGTCCGGCGCCACCTGGAAGAGCGCCCGGGCGCGACGAGGCCGACGACGCCGAGCGCCAGGCCGCCGAGCGTCCCGAGCAGCGTGTAGAGCGCGAAGATCGTGCTCGTCGTCTCGGACCAGCCGCGCGCGTCGCACCGGCTCGTCGCGCGCGAGGAGCGCCGCCGCCTCGTTCACGAGCGTCGGCGAGAGGCCGAGGTCGAGCATGCCGACGTAGCCCGTGAGGCCGGTCGCGAGCACCCAGAGACCGAACTGCGTCGGGCCCAGGTGGTGCACGACGAGCGGCATCGTGACGAAGCCCATCGCGAGCCCGACGAGCGTGCCGCCGACGTTGGCGAGCGCGTTCCGGAAGAAGCTACGCCACATCGCGCGCGCGCCTTTCCGCGTCCACGAGCACGATGCGCGTCCGCGGCGCGCCGGATGAGCTCGCGATACACCGCGAGCACGCTCTCCGCCGCGCGCGCCGTCGTGAAGCCCGCTCGACGCGCCGCCGGCCGTTCTCGCCGTAGCGCGCCGCGCAGCGCCGGCGACGCGAGCAGCGCGCCGAGTCGCCTCGCGGAGCGCAGCGACGTCGCCCGGCGGCACGGTGAGCCCGGTCAGCTCGTGCGCGTTCACCCAGTCGACGCCCGTGCCGAGCCGCGTGCTCACGACCGGCTTCCTGGCCGCCATCGCCTCGAGCTGCACGATGCCGAACGCTTCGCTCCGGTGCGTCGACGGCAGCACGAAGACGTCGCACGCGGCGAAGTACGGCCGCACGTCGTCGGCCTCGCCGACGAGGCACGCGCGCTCGCCGAGGCCGAGCGCGCGCGATGCGCGCCGCGAGCGCCGCGCGCAGCTCGCCGTCGCCGACGACGAGCGAGCGTCGCGTCGAGGCCGCACATCGCCTCGACGAGGACGTCGAAGCCCTTGTAGTAGACGAGCCGCCCGGTCGCCGAGGACGATCGGCCGCGCGCCGTACCGCGCGAGCGCACCGCGGCGGTCGCGGCCGCATCGGCGCGCAGCGCGCGCGAGGTCGACCCCGAACGGACAGGTGCGGCATCTTGCCGGCGAACTCCGGCAGGATCGCCGACGAGCGCACGTGGTTCGGCGTCGCGACGCAGATGGCGTCGGCGCGCGCGAGGAGCCGGCGGCGCAGATCGGTCGGTAGAGGCGGCCGAGGCCAGCGCTGGCGGACGACGTCCGAGTGCCAGGTGACGACGAGGCGGCGTGCGCGCGCGGCACGGCGCGCCAGCAGCCGCCAGCTCAGCGGTCGGGTTCGGCGTATGGAGGTGCACGACGTCGGCGGTCGTCGCGCGCGAGCGCGCGGCAGACAGGCAGGCGCAATCGACGTCGAGCGCACGCGGCCGTGGCTCGCGACGCGCGTCACCGGCACGCCGTCGACGACCTCGCGCACGGTGCGCGGCGCCGTGTTCGCGACGATCACCTCGAGGTCGACGCTGCGGCGGAGCTCGTCGCAGAGGTCTTCGAGGTACGTCTCCATGCCGCCGCGGTAGGGCGCATAGAACTTCCCGACCTGCAGGACGCGCAGCCGCGGCGCGCTCACGCCGACGTCCCGTCCGAGCGGCGCGCGTCGCCCCGACGCTCTCGCCGGTGCGCGGCGACCTCGATGCGAGGCTCGGTCTCGGCGCGCATCAGCCCAGCGGCGCACGAGCGCCGCGCCTCGCATGAGCGCCAGCAGCGCCGCCGCGAGGATGACGTCGAGCGGCGAAGGTCGCGGCATCGTGGAAGCCGGCGGCGCGCGTCGCGCAGAGCCCGACGCTCGCGGCGACACGCGCCGAGCGCGAGCGCGACCGCGAGCGTCGTCCAGCGCCGCCGTCCGCGGGCTCGTCGCGATAGACGCCGGTCAGGAGCAGGCACCGTCAGCTCGAGCACGCCCGCGACCGTCGCCGCGCGCAGCACGGCGATGCCCGCGCGCGGCGGCATCGTGCCGCCGTGGAGCGCCAGGCACCGCGACCGCGTACGCGGCGACCAGGCAGCACGGCGTCGGCGAGCGCCAGAGCGCGTGCGGGCCGACGAGCGCGTAGCCCGGCACCGGCAGCTCGTGGTACCGCAGCTTCCGCACGCCGAGGAACGTCGCGAGCGCGACCGCCACCGCGACCAGCGCCGTGTCGCGGGTCGCCGCGCGCACGCGTGAAGACGGCCGCGACGTTCAGCACGAGGCACGCAGCGTAGAGGACGAGCACCGCATGGCGGTGCGAGAGCCCGAAGCGCGATCAGGCGGTGATGGATGCTGGTCGCGGTCGGCCTCCATGAGTCGACGCCGACGCGAGGAGGCGGCGCAGCACCGTGAGGCATCGTGTCCATGATCGGCACGCCGAGCGCCATGATCGGGGCCAGCACGAGGACCGCGGTCGCGCCCTTGTGCGCCGACTCGAGCGCGAGGACGGCGAGCGCGTAGCCGAGGACAGAGGCTGCCGGAGTCGCCGAGGAAGATCGTCGCCGGATTGAAGTTGAAGTAGAGGAAGCCGGCGAGCGCGCCGGCGAGGACGCCGGTCACGAGCGCGACGTCGGCGCGTCCGACCGACGCCGAGATCAGGCAGAGCGTGCCGGACGACGATGAGGCCGACGCCGGCGGCGAGCCCGTCGAGGCCGTCGATCAGGTTGAGCGCGTTCGTGACGCCGATGACCCACAGCACCGTCACCGGCACCGCGAGCATGCCGAGCGCGACCGACGCGCCGGTGAACGGATTCGTCGCCTCGCGGATGACGCAGCCGCCGGCGACGACGCACAGGGCCGCGACGCCCTGCGCGAGCAGCTCGAGCCCGGCGCGGAGGCCGCGCACGTCGTCGACGATGCCGACGAGCGCCAGGAGCGCGGCGCCGGAGCGCGAGACAGGGCCAGCACCACGCGCACGCGCACGAACGCCGCGCCGTCGAGGAACCCCATCGAGGCCGAGAGCGCGACCACGTAGACGACCGCGCCCCACACCGCGACGCCGCCGAGCCGCGACACTGCGTCTCGTGGATCTTGCGGTGGTCGGGCCGGTCGATCGCGCCGACGGCGAAGCCGATCCGGCTCATGATCGGCGCGAGTGCGCCTGCCACGAGAGCCGCCGCGAGCGCGCAGGAGGACGATCGAGAAGCATGCACGGCCCCGTCAGGCGGCGTGGCGTCCGCGCGCGTCGGCGGGCTGCGCCGCGTGCGCGACCTCGATCGTGCGATAGTAGCGACTGGTCGGCTCGTTCGTGTCGTCGCCGCCGGCGAGCACCACGCCGACGACCGGCGCGCGTGCACGTACGCGAGCCGGGCGCGGAGCTTGCGGAGGAACCGGCGCGCGTCTGCCCGCCGCGCGCGACGACGACCACCGCATCGACGAGCGTCGAGAGCACGCTCGCATCCGCGACGCCGAAGACGGCGCGGCGAATCGACGATCACGTAGTCGAAGCGCATGCCGGCCTCCGTGAGGAGGCATCGCATCTCCTCGGAGCCGAGGAGCTCGGTCGGGTTCGGCGGCGTGGCGCCGCCGGACAGCACGGCAGAGCCGCTTGCCGTCGATCGGGCGGAGCGCGTCGTCGAGCGGACACCGTCCGGTCAGCACGTCGCTGAGCCCCGGGCCGACCGGCACGTCGAAGAAGGCGATGGCAGCTCGGCCGGCGGAGATCGCCGTCGACCAGCAGGACCGTCCCGAGGTGCGAGAACGCGACCGCCAGGTTCGCGGCGGTGAGCGTCTTCCCCTCCTTCTCGAGCCCGCTCGCGACCAGCAGCGAGCGCGGCGGACCGCCCGGCTTCGAGAGCAGGAGCGACGTCCGCACGTGGCGGTAGGCGTCGGTGAGCGCCGAGTACGGCTGGCCCGCGACCACGATCGTCGGCCCGTCCGCGCCGCGCGCGCGCCGAGGAGACGTGGCCAGCGGCGGCCGACGCGCCGGACCCTCGGCGCCGTCCGTCATCTCGGGCACGACGCCGAGGCTCGGCAGCGCGCGTCGCGCGCTCGACGTCGTCGGCGGTCTGCACGCTGTCGTCGAGCGCGTCGCGCACGGACGCGACGCACGACCCCGGCGAGCGCCGCGAGCAGCGCCGCGAACGCCGATCGATCGCGCAGCGGCCGGCGCCGGCGGGCGCGGTGGGCACGACCGCGCGATCGGCGACCGACACGTTCGAGCGCGCGCCTCGACGGCGACCGTCATCTCCTTCATGCGCTGGAGCACGCTCTCGTAGAGCGCGCGGTTGGTGTCGACCTCGCGCGCGAGGATCGCGTACTCGACGGCGGCGTCCTTCTGCTGGAGCGCCTGCGCCTTCTGCTCGTCGAAGCGCGTGCGCAGCCGCTCTTCCTTCTCGCGCGCGGCGCGGTAGGCGCTCCCGCACCGACTCGCCGACCCGCGCGATCTCGGCCTGCGAGATGCTCGCGGATCGTGTCGGCCTTGCGCTTGAGCTCGGCGACGCCCGGGTAGTTCGGCTTGAACTGCGACGCCATGCGCGCGTGCTCGACGTCCGCCATCGCGAGCTGCACCTGAGCTCGTGGAAGGTCGCGTTCTTCGCGAGGTCGGGCAGCGCCTCGACGCCCTGCTGCTCCACGGTGCGCAGCTCCGCCTCGGCGGTCGAGCCGCTCGGCCTCGGCCTTCGAGGCTGCTTGTTCAGGTCGTCGAGCTGCTCGACGACGACGTTCTCCTTCTTCTCGTCGGTGACGAGGATGCCCTTCTGCCAGCGGTACTCGTTCGAGCGCGGCCTCGGAGACCTGCAGCCGCTCCTTCAGCTCGCCGAGCCGCGCGCGCAGGAACTCGAGGCCCGGTCTGGTTGACCGCGGTGCGCTGGCGGAGCCCTGGCGCACGAACGCGTCGACGTGCGCGTTCGCCATGCGCGCGGCGAAGCGCGGCGATCGGTCGCCGCGTACGTCACCTTGATGAGGCGCGTGCCCGGGACCGCCTCGACGTCGATCGCCGCCCAGGTAGCGGTCGACGAGCGCGGGATCGAGGCGGCTCCAGTCGGTCGTCCGGCCCGGCCGCGCTGGCCGCCCAGGCAGCGGCTCCTGCCGGAGCCCGTTGTCGCGGATCACCTGCTCGGCGAGCGCGCGGCTCTTCAGCACCTGGTACTGCGTGCGCAGGTAGCGGGTCTCGTCCTCGACGGCCTCGCTCGCGATCCCCTGGATGTCGACGACGCGCGGATCGCGCGGCTCGACGAGCAGCATCGCGTCCGCGCGGTAGAGGCGCGGCGTGCGGACGGCGTTCAGGACGGCGCCGAGCGTGACGATCGGCGACGATGCCCGCGATGAGGCCAGCGCTTCTGCCGCAGCACGCGCACGTGGCGCGAGACGTCGAGCCCGGCCTCGTCGTCGTCGCGGACGGCGAGCGCCGTCTCGGACGACCGCGGCGCGTCTCCCTGGCGCACGATCGGCTCCGCGCATCAGATCACCGAGAGGCCCGCGCCGACGTGGAAGACGGCCGTGAAGAAGTAGAAGAGGCCGTAGGCGCACGAGCTTCGGCGCGGTCGCGCCGATCTCGATGACGTCGCCGTTCTGGACGTAGACGTCGGGCGCCTCGCCGCGCGCGACCGCCTGCAGGTCGACGTCGAAGACCTGCTTGTCGCCGCTCGGGCCGGCGCGGATGAGCCGCGCGGCGGCCATGTCGGCCGGGAACGACGGCCCGCCCGCGCCGGCGATGACCGGAGAGCATCGTGAGGTCCTGGGAGATCTTGTACGGGCCGGGCTTCGTCGACCCAGCCCTGGATGGAGACGTTGCCCGCGTCCGGAATCATGATGACGTCGCCCGGGCCGCACCGGCAGCGACAGCACCACCTCGGACATCGACACGCTCATGTCGCGCATGTTGAACACGATGGGATCGACGTTCCGGAGCAGCCCACCGACCGCCGCCGGCGTCACGCCGGCCGGCTGCGCCTGGTCGGCGCGAGCGCGGCGAGCTCGGCCGCGTCCTTCGCGGCGTTCGGGATGAACGACGACCGTGCGCGACGCGTCGACCGCCGGGCCGCGCGCCATGCGTGATCATGTCGAAGATCGTGTCGGTCGGCGTCGCGGGCTCGTAGAGCCCGGCCTTCAGCACGGCGCCGATGACGGCGATCTTCCGGCTGCGGTACTCGCGGACGAAGACGGAGACCTGCGGGTCGTACATGATCGCGCCGAGGCGCGTGCGGATCTCCTGCCGGATGTCGTTCTCGGCGCGCCCGCCGGCGCGGATCGTGCCGACGATCGGCAGCGAGATGATGCCCGTCGCCCGACACGCGCGTCGTCACGAACGCGAGCTCCTTCACCTGCGGGGCGGTGACCTCGATGACGTCGCCGGGCCCGACCGGCGTGTCGGTGCCCGGACCGTTCGCGAGCGCGCGCGTCGCGGAGCCTCGTCAGGCGCTCGAGCGCCTCCGCATCCTGCGTCGACGTCGCGTCGGCGGCAGGATCACTCAGCCGATGCCCGGCTGCGCGCCGGCCTGCGACGCCGGCATGCCGGGGCGCGCTCTTGAACGACAGGGCGCCGCCCGCCGGCTGGTGCACCGTGGCGCATCCGGCGAGCCCGCCATCACCGCGAGCCATGCCGTGGCACGCCGCACGCTCGAACCCCTCGTGAAGGATCTTCACACTCGGCTTGTCGGCGGGCCAACCAGCGAACTTGAGCCGAACTCGATGGCGGGTGGCGGTTTCCGATCGCGAGGGTCAGCACCTTGACACAAACAGCTCGCGCGATAGCTTGCCGCCGCTTAACCCTCGGTCAAATCAGGAAAGGAGCACAGGTAATGAAGTTCAGGCCACTGCAGGATCGGGTCCTCTTGAAGCGGCTCGAAGACGACGCGAGAAGACGAAGGGCGGGCTCTACATCCCGGACTCGGCGAAGGAAAAGCCGCAGCAGGGCAAGGTGATCGCCGTCGGCAAAGGCACGTGTGAACGACGAAGGCGAAGGTCACGCCGCTCGACGTGAAGGCCGGCGACAAGGATCCTGTTCGGCAAGTATTCGGGTTCGAGATCAAGGTCGACGGCGAGGAGCTCCTCATCATGCGCGAGGAAGACATCCTCGGCGTCGTGGAAGGCTGAGGAGAGCACCATGGCAGCGAAGATCGTCAAGTTCCAGCCAGGACGCCCGCGACAAGATCCTCGCGCGGCGTGAACGTGCTCGCCGACGCCGTCGATCGCGACGCTCGGCCGCGCGGCCGGAACGTCATCCTCGAGAAGTCCTGCGGGCGCGCCGAACGTCACCAAGGACGGCGTCACCGTCGCGAAGGAGATCGAGCTCGAGGACAAGTTCGAGAACATGGGCGCGCAGATGGTGAAGGAGGTCGCCTCCAAGACGTCCGACGTCGCCGGCGACGGCACCACCACCGCGACCGTCCTCGCGCGCGCGATCTTCACCGAAGGGCTGAAGATGGTCGCCGCCGGCCACGACCCGATGACCCTCAAGCGCGGCATCGAGAAGGCGGTCGTGAAGCGATCGTCGACGAGCTGAAGAGCCTCTCGAAGCCGACCGAAGGACCAGAAGGAGATCGCCCAGGTCGGCACCATCTCCGCGAACGACGACCGCGACGATCGGCGACGATCATCGCCGAGGCGATGAGAAGGTCGGCAAGGAAGGCGTCATCACGGTCGAGGAGGCGAAGAGCCTCGAGACGCAGCTCGACGTCGTCGAGGGCATGCAGTTCGACCGCGGCTACCTCTCGCCCTACTTCGTGACCGATCCCGAGCGCATGGAAGTCGGCGCTCGAGGACGCCTACATCCTGATCCACGAGAAGAAGATCTCGTCGATGAAGGACCTGCTGCCGTGCTCGAGCAGGTGGCGCGCGCCGGCAAGCCGCTCCTCATCATCGCGGAGGAGATCGAGGGCGAGGCGCTCGCGACGCTCGTCGTGAACAAGATCCGCGGCACGCTCAGGTCTGCGCGCGTGAAGGCGCCGGGCTTCGGCGACCGCCGGAAGGCCATGCTCGAGGACATCGCGATCCTCACGGGCGGCCGCATGATCGCCGAGGAGCTCGGCATCAAGCTCGAGAACGTCACCTTGAAGGACATGGGCCGCGCGAAGCGCATCACGGTCGACAAGGACAACACGACGCTCATCGACGGCGCCGGCAAGAAGGCCGACATCGAGGGGCGCGATCAAGCAGATCCGCAACCAGATCGAGGAGACGACGTCCGACTACGACCGCGAGAAGCTGCAGGAGCGGCTGGCGAAGCTCGTCGGCGGCGTGGCGGTGATCAAGCGTCGGCGCGGCGACCGAGGTCGAGATGAAGGAGAGAAGGCGCGGCGTCGAGGACGCGATGCACGCGACGCGTGCGGCCGTCGAAGAGGGCGTCGTCCCCGGCGGCGGCGTGGCCCTCATCCGCTGCCAGCCCGCCCTCGACAGCATCAGGGTCAGCGACGGAGGAGCGCTTCGGCGTCAGCATCGTGCGGCGCGCGATCGAGGAGCCGCTCCGCTGCATCGCCAAGAACGCGGGCGCCGGACGGCTCGATCGTCCTCGACAAGGTCCGCAGCGGCAAGGGCGCGTTCGGCTACAACGCGCACACCGAGGAGTACGAGGACCTGCTGAAGGCCGGCATCATCGACCCGACGAAGGTCGTGCGCACGGCGCTGCAGAACGCGGCGTCGGTGGCGGCCCTCATGCTCACGACCGAAGCGATGGTCGCCGAGAAGCCGAAGGAAGACTCAGGGATGCCCGGCGGCATGCCCGGCGGCATGGGCGGCATGCCCGGCGTGATGTAGCCGGCGCGCTGCAGCGGCGCGATCCAACGACCACGACGGAGGCGGTCCCGGGCACCGGGGCCGCCTTCGTGTATTTCGAACCCTTACTTCGCGAGCGGGACGAAGTCGTTGCACGGTTCGGAGATCGGGAAGGAGACGACGCCCGGCTACGCTCGCGCCTATCGGCTCTCCGCCTTGATCCGCGCGACCGACTTCCACTCCTTGGGCTCGTCTCGCGCGCCTGCCAGGCCTTCCCCTTCCAGTCCTTGTTGGTCCACGTGGTGCCCTTCCAGGTCTGCCCTTCCATGTCTTCCCGCTCCAGCTCTTGTTCTTCCACGCGCGCGGCGCGTCGATGCGACGACAACGGGCCGCGCGGGCACAGTAGGCGAGCTGCTCTCCGGGTGTCGCGCCGACCGTGCGCGCGGACGTGAAGGGGGACCGCGAGACGGCGAGCGCACTGGTGGGTTCGATCGGCTCCGGCGAGGAGGAGAGGCCCATCGCCGTACGGCATGGCGAGCGCACGCCGCCTCCCGTACGGCCGGGCGGCCGGCGCCCAAGAATCAGAGACGCGTCGCGGCCGTCCGCGAGCGCGGTCGGATTTCGTCGGTGGCGACGGCTCCGGCGCGCCGACGACGGCGAATCTTGCTGCAGCAAGTGCACCCCGTTATCCCGGTCGCACGGAGGTGGCCGATGTCCCTCGTGATGACCCGCACCGAGGCGCGAAGCCTTCCTCGCCGGCACGCACGTCGCCGTCGTCAGCATCGCCCAGGACGGCCGGGGACCGCTCGCAGTACCGGTCTGGTATCGCTACGCGCCCGGCGGCGAGGTCCGCTTCGCGACCGGCGACACGTCGCGCAAGCGACGCCTCCTGGAAGCGCACCGGCCGCGCGAGCCTCCTGCGTCCAGACGGAGACGGCGCCCTATCAGTACGTGAGCGTCGAGGGCCCGACGGTCATCGACGTGGCGGACTTTCGACCGGGACATCCGCGAGATGGCGTTCCGCTACCTCGGTCGAAGCGCGGGGAGGTGTACCTCGCGACGATGTACCCGGACGGCAGGACGAGCGAGGTCATCGTGCGTCTCCGCCCGGAGCGGTGGGCGAGCGCCGACTTCCGGAAGCTCCGGGGCGTCGCGCTAGCCGTTCGCGCTCAGGCGGCCGGCGGCGGCGACGCCGGCGGCGGCAACGCGCGCGGGACGCGCAGGGATCGGCCTCGGCCGCTCGCTGCGCGTCGTCGGGACGAACGGATCGCGACGTTGGAGGAGCTGCTCGGAGCTCCGGCCGGTGCCGGCGGAGCCGATCGCGGCCGAGGTGCTCCGCGATGTCGCGGCGGAGGAAAGCTCACGAACTGGCGACCGATGTGGCCGAAGTTCCACATCGGGATGCTCCGCAGGATGCGCAGCATGCGCAGCGGCGACAGGAAGTAGAACGCGGGCACCGCGAACGCGTCGTGACGTAGTGGAGCGGGAAGCCGGTCGCGAGCCTCGTACCAGGGCGGCCTGGTAGTAGTCGTCCTGGTTCACCTGCGAGAGCGCGTCGGCGTCGACCTTCTTCGCGATGTCGTAGAGCGGCGTCTCGGGCTGCGGGATCACGCTGAAGAACGCCGCGAACGAGGTGCGAGCGGAGCGCGTACCAGACCGTCGAGAACAGCTCGCGGCGCGTCTCCGACGGGAACCGCGAGCATGAAGAACCCGCGGACGAGGATGCCGCTTCTCGTAGCAGTAGTCGATGAAGCGCCCGACCTTCGGGATGTCGAGGTTCTTCTGCACGAGCGTCTGGAGGCGCGGCGTCACGGTCTCGATCGCGACCGTGATCTCGTAGGTGCCGCCGCGCTGGAGCGTCTCGAGGACGTCCTCGGTGAGGATGTCGCCGCGGAGCCCGTTCGGGAAGCAGAAGCGCAGCCGGCCCACGCCGCAGCGCTGCTCGAGGCCCTCGAAGATCTTCTTCAGGCGCGGCTTGTGGAGGTTGAAGATGTCGTCGACGACCTGGAACTCCTCGACGCCGTACTTGTCGACCAGGAGGAAGATCTCCTGGAGCACGTGCTCGGCCGAGCGCCAGCGAACTTCTTTGCCGAAGATGTCGTGGCAGTAGAGCGCATTTGTACGGGCAGCCGCGCGACGTGAAGAGGCTCCCGTAGAGCCGCTTCCTTCCGCCACACGTTGAACGACTGCGCCTCGCCGTAGGCTTCGAAGTCGACGAGGTCCCACGCCGGGAGCGGCAGCGCGTCGAGGTCGGGCACGGTGTCGACCCCGAGCGGCCGGACGATCTCGCCGTCCTCGCGGTAGTGCATGCCGAGGATGCCGTCGAAGCTCTCGCCGTCGGCGAAGCGACGAACGGCTTCGGGAAGACGCGGTCGCACTCGCCGTCGAACGCCCAGTCGACGTCGGGGCACCCCTCGAGCACCTCGGGCGCCCGGTAATGCGCGTAGGGTCCGCCGACCGCGACGATCTTCGTCGGGTCCATGCGCCTTGACGAGCGTCGCGATCTCCTTCGTGACGCGCGCCTCGAGGTTCTCGGCGCTGAGCCCGACGATGTCGGCATCGCGGACCATGCGGCAGACCTCTTCGGGGGTCAGGCTGTAGAGCCGGGCGTCGATCGCCTCGACGGACACGCGCTCCCCGAGCTGCTGCCGGAGCGACGCCGCCAGATAAGAGGACCCCCAGCGGCGGGCTCATGCCGTTGCACACGGCAGGTTGGTACGGCTTGATCAGCGCGACCTTCAGCATGGGGTTCCCGGCTCCGATCTCGTCAGGGGTGCCGCGGCGGGTCTCTTCCGATGTAACTCGATGAGCGGGGCGCGGGGCAAGGCATTTCACGGCCCCCAACCGACCGCCATGCGCGATGCCGCCTTTCGCGGGGATTCCGGCAGGATGGCGAAGCGCGGCGGGCCGCCGCCCTGGTCGACGACCGACCGTCCGGCGGGGCGGCCGGCCCGCGGGTCGGGGCCGCGCGTTTCGCCGCCGGCAGCGGGCCGGCGGCCACGAGCCTTCGGCGCGCCGGGTCGATCGTCAGGTCGAGCCCTTCGAGCGTCCGCGCACCGAGCAGCTCAGGTCGCCCGGCTCCGCGAAGACGACTTCGTCGATCGTGACGTGCTCGCCCCCGTGCACCACCGCGTAGCCGACGCTCCGGGTGATCTGCCGGCCGGTCGCGAGCACGAACGCGACGTCCTTCTTCTCGGCGCGCGACACCCAGCGACGCGAGCGTCACCTGCACGAGAACGTTCGGAATCAGGTGTTTACGCGCGATCCGGCCGCCTCCCTTCCTTGACACCCTCGGGGGTCCACTCAGCTTCAGCCCTTCCCGGCCCTCCGAAGCCTGGTGCAACCCTGATGTTCGAATCCCTGGGCGAGAAGTTCGATGGCTTGTGGCGGAAGCTCCAGGGTCAGGGAAGATCACCGAGCGCAACATCGAGGAGGCGCTCCGCGACGTGCGGCTGGCGCTCCTCGAGGCCGACGTCAACGTCGGCGTCGTCAAGGAGTTCGTCGAGGCCATCAAGAAGGACGCCCTCGGCGAAGAGGTGCTGCGGAGCCTCACGCCCGAGCAGCACTTCATCAAGCTCGTCCATCGCGAGCTGATCCGGCTGCTCGGCGAGCAGGGCGTCGCGCTCGACCTCGGCGGGCCCGCGCCCGTCGTGCTGATGCTCGTCGGCTTGAACGGCGCCGGCAAGACGACGACCGCCGCGAAGCTCGCGCGCTGGCTCGGCGCAGAGCGCGGCAAGCGACCGTATCTGGCGTCGCTCGACGTCTACCGGCCCGCCGCGATCGAGCAGCTTCGCGTTCTCGGCGAGCAGCTCGGCCTGCCCGTCCATCCGACGTCCGCCGACGCCGATCCCGTGCGGATCGCGCGCGACGCGGTCGCGGCGGCGCGCGCCGCAGGGCGCCGACGTCGTCCTCCTCGACACCGCCGGCCGCCAGACCGTCGACGAGAACCTGATGCTCGAGCTCGAGCGCATCCGCGCCGCCGTCGAGCCGCGGCAGATCCTGCTCGTCGCCGACGCGATGACGGGTCAGGACGCGGTCGCGACGGCACAGGGCTTCGCCGGACGGCTGCCGCTCACCGGCGTCATCCTGACGAAGATCGAAGGCGACGCGCGCGGCGGCGCCGCGCTCTCGCTCGCGCTCCGTCACCGGGAAGCCGATCCTCTTCGCGGGCACCGGCGAGAAGCTCGACGCGCTCGAGCCCTTCCATCCCGACCGCGTCGCGTCGCGCATCCTCGGCATGGGCGACGTGCTCTCGCTCATCGAGCGCGCCGAGAAGGCCTACGACCGGGACAAGGCCGAGGCCTTCCAGAAGAAGGTCAAGAAGGCCGAGTTCGACCTCGAAGACTTCCGCGAGCAGCTGACGGCCGTCAAGAAGATGGGCTCGATGGTCGACGTCCTCGGGATGATCCCGGGCGTGAAGAAGCTCTTCAAGGGCGCCGAGCTCGACGGGCGCCGACGGCGAGCTCAAGCGCATCGAGGCCATCATCAACTCGATGACCAAGCAGGAGCGCCGGAACCACCTGATCCTGAACGCCATCGCGCCGAAAGCGCATCGCGATCGGGCAGCGGCACGTCGGTCGCCGAGGTGAACCGGTTGATCAAGCAGTTCGAGCAGACGAAAAGGTGATGAAGAAGCTCGGCTCCGCGCCGCAGATGATGCGGGGCTCGGCCTGCCGGGGATGTTCCGCTAACCCAGGCGCGCGGAGCGCGCCGCAACCAGAGGACACTGATGGTCAGAATTCGACTCGCCCGCCACGGGGCCAAGAAGCACCCGTTCTACCGCATCGTCGTCGCCAACTCGGAGTCGCCGCGCGACGGGCGGTACATCGACCAGGTCGGCACGTACGATCCGTCGAAGCCCGAGATCAAGTTCCAGACCGAGAAGCTGAACGAAGTGGCGGTCGAAGGGCGCGCAGCCGCAGCCAGACCGTGTCGCAGCTCATCCGCCAGGCGGGCGTGGACAGCCGCGCCGGCCTAAACCTGCACCGGGCCGGGGACCGGTCCGCATCTGCAGCCGGAGACTCTCCCATGAAGGAACTGGTCTTGTTTTTGGCGAAGCAGCTGGTGAATCATCCCGACGCCGTCGAAGTGAAGGAGACGCAAGGCGACACGGCGTCCGTGCTCGAGCTGAAGGTCGCGCGCGGAGGACATCGGGCGCGTGATCGGCAAGCAGGGACGCACCGCCAAGTCGATTCGGACGATCCTCGAATGCCGTCGCGTCCCGCACGAACCGGAAGGTCGTCCTCGAAATCCTCGAAGACGAAGTGACGGCGCGGGCACGACGCTGCCCGCCGCCGACGCCCGATCCGACCGCCGTCGCCGTCGGCGAGCTCGGCGCCCGCACGGCCTGCGCGGCGAGCTCCGGCTCTGGCCGTATCAGCCCGATGCGCCCGAGCCTGACGCCCGGGCGCGCCGTCCTGCTCGAGCGCGACGGCGCTGGCTGCCGCGACCACGATCGCGCGTGCCGCGCCGCACGGCCAGCGGCATGCTCGTCGCGCTCGACGGCGTCGCCGACCGCGACGCCGCCGCCGCGCTCACGGGCATGCGCGTGCTCGTGCGGGCCGCCGACCTGCCGGCGCTCGACGCCGGCGCGAGTTCTACCACCACGAGCTGCACGGCTTCGTCGTGACGACGACCGACGGCCGGACGCTCGGCACGATCGCCGAGACGTTCTCGACCGGTATGAACGACGTCTGGGTCGTGCGCGGCGAGGCGCGAGCAATACCTGATCCCGATCATCGCGGACGTCGTGCGCGAGATCGATCGCGCCGGCGGCCGCGTCGTGATCGAGCCGATGCCGGGGCTGCTCGACTGAGCGGCGCGCGCCTACTGCACGGTGAACGTGGTCTCGCCCGTCCCGCTGATCGCGGTCGCGCCGCCGGTCGTCGCGACGGCCGTGACGCCGTACGTACCCGGCGTCGCGCGCCGCAGCCGGAAGCTCGTCGTCGCAGCGCCGTTCGCGTCGGTCGTGACGGTGCGCGCGTCACCGTCGCAGCGTTCGGTCGGGTGAGCGTCACCACCGCGCTGGTGCCCGCGGCGGCTTGGCTGCCGGACGCCACGAACGTCGTCACCCACACGTAGGAGCTCGGAGCGTAGCTCGGCTGATCGGTGAGCACGCGCACCGAAAGGCCGGCGGACACTGCGATCGACGCCTGCACGGTCGCGGCGGAGCCGCCCGCCGGCGTCGCCAGGACCGCCACCGGGTAGGTCCCGGGCGCGACGCCCGGCGGCACCCCGACGGTCAGCTCGGCGGTGACGGAGCCGTCGGCGGCGACGCTCGTCGACGTCGGCGTGATGCTCGCCGTCCATCCCGCGGGGACCGACGGCGCGAAGCTGGACGCTCGTCGCCGGGCACGTGCTCGAGTCGCCGTTGTCGATCGCTATCGCGAGCGTGGTCTGCCCTCCGGCCGCCGCGAGCTGGGTCGTCGGCGAGGGCGTCAGCGCGATGGAGCCACGGACACACGCCGTCGAGCCCACCGTGACCGCGACGGCCGCGCCCGACGTCCCGACGCTCGTCGGCCGGATGGAGATGCCGGCGCCGGCGTCGGCGAACGTTCGCCCGACCACCGGGGCCGGATCGCTGAGCGCGGTCGTCTCCGGCGTCATGTCGACGAGGAAGCTCGAATTGCCGGTCGTTTCCGAGCCCGTCCGTACGACGACGCCGTTCATGAGGTTGGGGATGGTCCCCATCGAGGCATCGAATCCGAGCGCCCGCCGGAGCTCGACGTAGTACCAGGTGCGCGCGCCGGTCGTCGGATCCGTCGACTTGAGGACCTTGAGCGCCTTCGCGCCGCTTCCCACCGACTCGTAGGGATCGAGCAGATAGGTGCCGCTCGACTGCACCGTCGTGATCGGGGGCGCGCCGCTCGCGCCGAGCCAGCCGAGCCGCTCCTTCTGGAACGCGTTGAAGTGGCCGCTCACCGCCCGTCCCATCACGTCGAGGACGTCGCCGTACTCGACGGTCGCGCTACGCCGACGACTGCGTGCAGTCGAGCGCGTGCGAGTGGTAGAAGGCCCAGGTTGTGCCCCATCTCGTGGGCGACGATCGTCATGTTGAGGATGCCGTTGATCCACGCGTGCGACGGATTTCCGCCGACGGTCCCGAGCCCGGCCCAGCTGCACGCCGCGATGCGCGGAAACACGTAGACGAAGCGCCGATACGTCGACAGGTCCACGCCGGCCGAGGTCGCCGCGCTGCGCGCCTGCGTCGCGAGCGTGCCGGTGTCGCAGACGGTGCTCGAGAGCGCGATCGTATACCAGCCGAGGACGTCGCCCTCGAGCCAGGTGCGCTGGTACGACACCTCGCGATCGTAGTCGCTCGTGCTCGTGAACACGGTGCTCCGCACCGTGCTCGGCGTGAACGGCTGCGACGGGTTGTCCTGGAAGTTCACCAGCAGGACGGCGGTCGGCTGCGCGCCGAGCGTCACCGGCGCGGCGAGCGCGAGAACCTGAGGCTCGGCGCCGATCCGTCGAACGCGAGCGCGCGCGCGATGCGCTTTCCGCGCACCCGCACCCGGGCGCCCGTGAGCGCGTCGGGAGGCAGCTCGCCCGCCGTGAAGAGCGCCATCCGTCGTCCCGCCGCGTGCACGAAGTAGAGGAAGCGACCGCCCGCCGACTCGTCGTCGACGTGCAGCACTTCGAGCACGCCGTCCACGGCCGCATCGCGCTCGACCTTGCCGCGCGCGACCGACGGCAGCGTGCGCCGCAGCTCCTCCGGCAGCGCGAGCGCCAGCATGCCCGCCGGATCCGACTCCATGAGGCTCGCCAGGCGCTCGCGCCGCTCGAGCGCGGCGTCGCGGAGCGCGCGCCGGGCGGCGCCGCGCTCGCCGCCGCTCGCCGCGCGATAGCTCGCGGCGAGCGCGAGGAGCCGTCCGCGTCGAATCCGCCGCGGCGGCGCGCGCCACGAGCTGCGCCGGATGACGGGCGCGGTGCGGCATGCATGGCGTCGGCTACCGACGGGCCGAGCGCGCCCACAGCCACGATCGCCCAGAACGCCGCACCGATGATCGTCCGCATGATGCCCCTCACCAAGCCCCGCCTCCGGTCTTCGCGAGGACGGTGCGGTGCAAGCCACGAGCCAGCGGCGCACGCGTCGAGGGCGCGCGATCTCGCGCTCGGTCAAAGGGTTGTGGACATTCGTGCTCGATCGACGCCGACGTGATGGCGCTGACGCCCGTCGTGCCGTGCGGTCGCGGCACGGCATGCGCGATCGACGCGCGGCGCAGCGTGATTTTGTGGCGATCGGTTCCTGATGCGCTCAAAGAAGGACACGATGATCGCAGCGGCGAGGCGTTCGTGAAGGTCCATCTCCTCACGATCTTCCCCGAGCTCTTCGGCGGCCCGCTCGCGACCGGGCCGATCCGGATCGCGCGCGAGAAGCGCCGCTCGACGTCGCCGATCGCACAACCTGCGCGACTACACGACCGACAAGCACCTCGTCGTCGACGACGTCCCGTACGGCGGCGGCCAGGGCATGGTGATGAAGCCCGAGCCGCTCGTGGCGGCGATCGAGCACGTCGCCGCCGCGGACGCGCCCGCGGCGCATCCTGCTCGTCGCGCGCGGCGCGCGCTTCGACCAGCGCGCACGCCGCGCGCGCTCGCGCGCGCGGAGCGCTGCTCTTCGTCTGCGGGCGCTACGAAGGGCGTCGACGAGCGCGTGACGCGCCGGTCGTCGACGAGGAGCTCTCGATCGGCGACTACGTGCTGTCGGGCGGCGAGCTCGCCGCGCTCGTCGTCGTCGACGCGATCGTGCGCCTGCTCCCCGGCGTGCTCGGCAACGAGGCGTCGCCGGTCGACGACTCCTTCGCGACGGGGCTGCTCGAGGGCCCGCAGTACACGCGGCCGCTCGAGTTCCGCGGCGCGCGCGTCCCCGACGTCCTGCTCTCCGGGCGACCACGCCGCGATCGCGCGCTGGCGGCGCGAGCAGGCGCTGCGGACGACGCTCGAGCGCCGTCCCGACCTGCTCGCGACCGCGCGCGCTCGACGACGCCGGATCGCGCGGTTCCTGCGCGCGCTCGGCTGGACGGATCGCGCGCGCGATGGGTGACCTCTACCTCGCGCTCGTCCATCATCCGGTCCTCGACAAGAACGGCGCCGTCGTGACGACCGCCGTCACGAACATGGACGTGCACGACATCGCGCGCCTCGCGCGGACGTTCGGCGTGCGCGGCTACTACGTCTGCACGCCGGTGCCGACGCTCCAGCGGCTCGTCGAGCGCATCATCCTCCACTGGGAAGAGGGCCCGGGCGCCGCCTACAACGAGACCCGGAAGGAGGCGCTCGCGATCGTCGCGCCATGGCCGACGAGCTCGACGCGGCCATCGACCGACGTCGAGCGCGAGACCGGCATGCTGCCGCGCCTCGTCGCGACGAGCGCCGCGGCGGGCGGCGATCGCCTGACCTGCGAGGCCATCCGCGCCCGGCTCGCGGCGCGATCCGCGCCCCGGAGCTGCTCGTCTTCGGGACCGGGCTGGGGGCTCGACGCGCGAGGTCCTCGATCGCTGCGACGACCTCCTCGAGCCCATCCGCGGGAGCCGGCGACTACAACCACCTGTCGGTCCGGAGCGCCGCCTCCATCATCCTTGACCGGCTCCGCAATGGACGATAGAAGGCCGGTTTCCCATGAACCCGATCGATCGGATCGAAGCCGAGCAGCTCCGGAAGGACGTTCCGCCCTTCAAGCCCGGCGACACCGTCCGCGTGCACGTGAAGGTGGTCGAGGGCGACAAGGAGCGCATCCAGGTCTTCGAAGGCACGGTGCTCGGGCGCAGCGGCTCGAAGAACCGCGAGACGTTCACGGTCCGCAAGATGTCCTACGGCGTCGGCGTCGAGCGCATCTTCCCGGTGCACTCGCCGCGCATCGACAAGATCGAGATCATGCGCGCGCGGCGGTCCGCCGCGCGAAGCTCATACCTGCGGGATCGCGCCGGCCGCGCCGCGCGTCACTGGAAGACACGTCGGCCAGGCGTAGCGCGCCGACCCGAGATACATCTCGGGTCAGGGGTGGGACTGGAGGATGGGCGCTCGGTGGCCCGCCCGAACGGAGTGGTCGCGGGCGGCGAAGCCGCCGCTCCAAGGCGAGTACGCGCCGACACGCCCGCGACGGCTCACCGAATGCTCGACCCACGGCTCGCCTCCCACCGAGAATGTGGGGAGAGCTGCGACCGATTCAGAAAAGCGTCGCTACGGAACGAGGCGAACCCGCCAAGGACTCGTGCGTGCCTGGTTTGCCGCGCTCGGCTTCGCCGGGCCGCGGCATGCCGGTCGCGCGTGTGCGAGCGCTACACTCTCGCAGTCTCACCCCGACCCAAGACGAAGTCTTGGGTCGGAATTCAGGCGCTCGCGCTGCTCGAGCGCGATCGATCGCGAATCGCCCGCGGCGGCGGACCGTCGACTGGCCGCTCATCGCGCAGCGTCCTCGAAGAACGCCGCCTTCCTCGATCACGAGGCCGCGCGTCTGCACGTCGCCGAAGAGCTTCCGCCCGGGCAGATCTGGATCTTCGACCCACGCCTGCACCTCGCCGTGCACCTCGCCGAGCACGATGAGCCGATCGGCGCGGACGGTCGCGTGCACGACGGCCGACGGTCCGATCACGAGCACGTCGGTCGAGCGGATCTCGCCCCTTGAGCTTTCCTTCGATGCGGGTCGCCGTCGCGAACGACAGCTTGCCCGACACCTCCGCGTCGGCTCCGAGGGAAACGCGAACGTCCTGCCAGCCCTGCTTCGAGGTGAGGGTTGTCCATCGGGGATCGCCTATAGACCGCATGGGGCGCGTGTAAATCACTCGGCCGGAAAAACCCAACCACGCGACCGCGTGGCCGTTTCGCCCCCTCCGTGAGCACGGGGATCTCGCGACGACAGCGCGTCCTTCGCGTAGGGGCAGCGCGGATGGAACGCGCACCCGGGCGGCGGCGACACCGGGCTCGGCGGCTCGCCGGCCAGGTGCTGGCGCTCGCGGCGTGCGCGTTCGGATCGGGCACGGGCACGGCCGAGAGCAGCGCGCGCGTGTACGGATGCCGCGGGTTCTCGCGCAGACGATCGGCGCGCGGACCCGACTCGACGATGCGGCCGAGGTACATGATCGCGACGCGGTCCGCGAGTGCTCGACGACCCGCGAGGTCGTGCGAGATGAAGAGCAGCGTCAGGCGAGAGCCGCCGCTGGAGGTCCTGCAGCAGGTTCAGGATCTGCGCCTGGATCGACACGTCGAGCGCGGACACCGCCTCGTCGGCGACGATGAACTCGCGGCTCGAGCGCGAGCGCGCGCGCGATGCCGATGCGCTGGCGCTGGCCGCCGCTGAACTCGTGCGGGTAGCGGCTCGCCGCCTCCGGCGACAGGCCGACGAGGTCGAGCAGCTCGCGCACCTTCGCGCGGCGCTCGGCGCGCGTCCCGATGCCGGTGGATGAGCAGCCCCTCGCCGACGATCGCCTCGACGCGCATGCGCGGGTTCAGCGATCCGTACGGGTCCTGGAAGACGATCTGCATCGAGCGCGCGGAGCGCGCGCAGCTCGCGGCTCGCGAGGCCGCCGAGCGAGCGGCCGTCGAAGCGCACGTCGCCCGACGGTCGGCTCGATGAGCCGGAGCAGCAGGCGGCCGAGCGTCGACTTCCCGCAGCCCGACTCGCCGACGAGCCCGAGCGTCTCGCCGGGCGCGAGCGCGCAGCGTCGACGTCCGTCACCGCGTGCACCCAGCGCGCGCGGCCGGCCGAGCACGCGTCCGCCCGACCGGGAAGCTGCTTCGTGAGCGCGCGCGCCTCGACGAGCGGCGTCGTCATACGTGGATGCACGCGACCGTGTGCGCCGGGCCGCTTCTCGCACGAGCGCCGGCGGCTCGACGGCGCACTCGGTCGGTCGCGAGCGGACAGCGGTCGCGGAACGCTGCAGCCGCTCGGCCGGCGCGTGATGTCGGGCACGTTGCCGGGAATCGGTCTCGAGCCGCTCGCGATGCGCGCCGAGCGTCGGCATCGAGCGCAGCAGCGCGCGCGTGTACGGGTGCAGCGGGCGGGCGAAGAGCTCGCGCGGTCGGCGCCTCCTCCACGATGCGTCCCGCATACATGATCGCGACGCGGTCCGCCTGCTCCGCGACGACGCCGAGGTCGTGCGTGATGAGGAGCGACCGCCATGCCGCGCCGCTCGCGGAGGCCGCGCAGCAGGTCGAGGATCTCCGCCTGGATCGTGACGTCGAGCGCGGTCGTCGGCTCGTCGGCGATGAGCAGCGTCGGGCTCGCACGCGATCGCCATCGCGATCATGACGCGCTGCCGCATGCCGCCCGAGAGCTGGTGCGGATAGTCGCTGCGCGCGCGCCGCCGGCTCGGGGATGCCCACCTCGGCGAGCAGCGCGACCGCGCGCTCCCACGCCGCGCGCGCCGAGATCGGCTTGTGGATGCGGAGCGCCTCGGCGATCTGGTAGCCGGCCGTGAGCACGGGATTGAGCGCCGTCATCGGCTCCTGGAAGATCATCGCGAGGCGCGCGCCGCGCAGCTCGTCGCATCGCGTGCTCCGGCAGCGTCAGCAGATCGGTCCCGTCGAGGACGATGCGCCCGCCGGTGATGCGGCCGGGCGGCGGCACGAGGCGCATCATGCCAGAGCGCCGTCATGCTCTTCCCGCAGCCCGACTCGCCGACCAGCCCGAGCACCTGGCCGGCGCTCGACCGTGAACGACACGCCGTCGATCGCGCGCGCCTGCACGCCCGCGTGCGGGAACTCCATCGTCAGCCCCTCGACGGAGAGGAGCGGCATCAGCTCGGCCGGCGCCGCCGCGCGGTCGAGCGGCAGCACGCCGCGGCGCGGCGGCGGTCCGAACGACCGACGCGATCGATCGCGGCGTTCGGCTCGACCTCGTCGAACGACGACGCTCGCGGTGCTGCCGCGTCTCGCCGTCGAGATCGAGCGCGCGCGCGAAGCCGTCCACGTAGTCGCCGAACGCGACCTCGAGCGGCGTCGGATCGCCGTCGCGGCGCTCCTCGACGCGCGTGATCTGCGAGCGTGTCGGCGGCGAAGCGCACGAGCTGCGTGCCGCCGGCGTAGGCGATCGTCAGCACGTACTCGGCGCCGTCGCGCTCGAGCGACGGCGGCACGATCGGCCGCGCGCGCGGGCGGCACGCCGAGGAGGACGTCGACGAGGTCGCCGACGGCGAGCGGCGTGCCGAGCGAGGCGCGCGAAGTTCTGCCGGGCTCGCCGGGCCTTCGTAGCGGACGCCCTGCTGCGGCGGAACGCCCACAGCGTGCGTCCCCTCGGTGCCGAGCGCGAGCGCGAGGCCCGAACGGCGACAGCACGTCGATGCGGATCGCCGACGGCCGCTGCACGAGCACCGCCTGGCGCGTCCAGATGCGCGCGAGGCCCGAGCGGAGTCGCATCGCGCGCTCGCAGCGATGTCACCGCCGCGCGCCGCGCGCCGAGGTCGTCGACGAGCTCGTCGGCGGTCGTCTGCCGCGCCGGGCGCAGCGCGCGCCGCCGAACGCGCGTGGCACGCCGCCAGCAGCGATCGAGACCGACGAGCCGACGACGGGCGCTCCGCGGACGGCGTCCGCCGCGCACGCTCAGAGCGCGGCCGGCCGTCGGCCTGACGCCGTCGCCGAGGCCCTGGATCTTGCCCTCAGGCGCTCGATCTGCGTCGCGTCCTTCGACGTGCCGAGCGCGTCGCGGTAGGACTGCAGCGCCGAGTCGGTCGCGACCCGTCTTGTGGTACGCGTCGCCCAGGTGCTCGACGATCGTCGGGTCCTCGCCGCGCGAGCTCGGCGGCGCGCTCGAGGTACTCGATCGCGCGCCGGTAGTCGCCGCGCTGGAAGTACACCCAGCCGAGGCTGTCGATGTAGAAGCCGTCGTTCGGCTCGATCTGCGAGCGCGCGGCGGATGAGGCTGCTCGGCCTCGTCGAGCTTCACGCCCATGTCGGCGTACGTGTAGCCGAGGTAGTTGAGCGCCGCGGCGTTCTTCGGGTTGAGCTCGATCGCGCGCTGCATCTCGCTCGATCGCGCTGCTCGCGATCGTTCGCCTCGTCGTAGGCGGCGCCGAGCGTGAAGCGGTAGCGGTCGTTGTCCGGGAATCTTCGCGACCACGCTTCTCGAGCATCGCGATCGGCCTTCGGATAGCGCTTCTGCTCGCGGTAGAGCGACGCCGAGGTAAGCTCATCAGGTCGGGCGAGTCGGGCTTCGCGCGCGAGCGTCGCCTCGATCTCCTTGACGGCGCGTCGAGGTCGTCCTTCTGGAGGAGCGTCGCGCGCCGCACGCGCGCTTCGACGTAGTAGTCGGACTTGTCGTCGACGCGCGCCGAGCTCGTCGAGCGCGCGGCTCGGTCTCGCCGAGCTCGGCGTACGCGACGCCGAGGTAGTAGCGGACGCGGTCGTTCTTCGGGTCGGCGGCGAGCACCAGGTTGAACTCGGTCGCCGCGCGCTCGAGCGTCGCCCTTCTCGAAGTAGATGAGCCCGATCTTCGTGCGCGCGTCGCGCGGATCGCCGTCGATCTGCTCGATCTCGCGGAACTGCTTCAGCGCGTCGCTCGAAGCGCTTCTGTCCGACGTAGATCGCGCCGAGCCGGCGGCGCACGACGACGCTCTCGGGATTGGCCGCGAGGATGCGCTCGTAGAGCTCGATCGCCTTCTGGCTCTTGCCCTGCGCCTCGTAGGTGACCGCGAGGTCGGTCAGGATGAGCTCCGACTGCGGCGAGAGCTTGAGCGCTTCGAGGTAGTAGCGCTCGGCCTTGTCGAGCTGCCGCGCGCCGGCGTGCACGCGGCCGAGGTAGTAGTAGCCGAGGATCGACGTCGGATTGCGCGCGATCAGCTTCTTCAGCGATCGCGACGGCGCTGGTCGAGGTCGCCGCGCTTCCGTAGAGCGCGCCCAGGTAGAGGTACGCCTCCTGGACGTTCGGGTCGATCGCGAGCACGCGCTCGTAGCTGCGACCGCCTCGGCGTCGCGCCCGAGCGCCGACAGCACGCCGCCCTGGAGCGCCGAGCGCGTCGAGGTTGTCGGCTCCGCGGCCGTCGACCACCTGCTCTGGATGCGCTGGGCGTCGAGTCGACCCTGCCGGACGTAGAGCTGCGCGAGACGGAGCCGCAGCCACGGGCGTCGACTGGATCGGCGACGATCGCCTTCTCGAACTCCTTCACCGCGGTCGGCACGTCGTTCTGCGTGAGCGCGATCTGTCCGCGGAGGAAATGCCCGAGCGGCTTCGGCGTCTTCGGGCAGCTCGACCGGCGCCCGGACGACACCGCGACCGAGGAGCCGCTGTCGGACCCCTGCACAGCCGCTCAGCAGGACCACGGCAACCATCGAAGACGGCCGCGACGCGGGGCCACATGACGAGTATGCCTCGACTCATGACCGACGGTCCGACAAAACCGCAAACCGTTTCATGCGCAAAACTGCGCGTGCCTCAGAACCGAGCCAGCGCAGCCACTCGCGCATCACGCCGGGCGCCAGCGACGACACGCGGCTGAACCGTCACGACCGGCTCCGCGCGCGTTCCGGTGACGGTGAACGTTCACCGCCTGCGACCGCGCCGCCTGTCGGCCATGCTCGCAGCACGTCGCCGATGACCGGAATCCGCCCGGCGCCTCGTTGAGCAGATAGTACGACGGAATGAGCGTGCCCTGCAGATCGATCGCGTCCTTCGCAGCGTCGATCGCGCCTCGCGAACTTGACGGTGAGTTTCGCCCCTGCGCGGTCGCGTCCGTGAACTGATCACCGGTGGCTGATGCGCCACGGTCGCGACCATGCGGTCGATCGCGACCGTCTGCTCGAGCCGAGGTCCATGAGCCCTCGCAGCGACGCGAGCGAAACGAGCTTCACCGAGCCACGGCACGCCCGAGAACATCGTCCGTGCTCGATCGTCAACGCGCCGTTGAATGGCAGGCCGCGCTCGAACGACGCACTGCCGTCGAACCTGGCCTTCCGCCGCGGGCACGCTCGTAGCCGTACGCGCGCATGAGGCGGCCGAAGTCGCGGGCGGTCGATCGTCGGGACGCCAGCGCCTCTGCTCGCGAGCTGCATCGCGAGCTGCACGACGCGGGTCGTCCGGCGCGTCGGCCAACGCGAAGAACGCGGTGGCATCGAGGCGGTCTCCACGGGCCGCCGCTCGGCGGCGTGGACGCGCTGCCCGTGACGCGCGCCGCCCCGGCGTCGAGCCTCGAAGCGCTCGATGCGGGTGATCACGCCGCGCGTGACAGGAGAGCGCGTGGCGAACCGTGCGGCCGCGTCGCCGGGCATCTTCCGCACGGCGACGGCGCAGATCGAGCGTCGTGGCACGAGATCGATCGCGACGTCGGCGACGTGCGCCGCCCGGTCTGCCGCGGTGGCGATCCGCACGCCGTGCGTCGCACGAGCCATTCGGCGAGCGCGTGGCTCGGATCGATCCGAGCGCGCGTCAGGCGGCTTCGTCCAGGCGGCCCTTCAGGTCGAGGCGGCTCGATCGCCGCCTTCGCGAAATGCTCCGCGAAGCGGAACGCGACCGGCACGCCGCGGCAGCGTCGGCCGTGCCGGCGACGTCGACCGCCTCCGATCGTCGACGGCGACGGTCGCGGCAGCGCCGTTCCGGATGTCTCCAGTCGCCCGCTGCGTACGGCAGCGTTCGCGTCCGGCGATCGTCGCGTGCCGCGGAGTCCGAGCTGCCGCCTTTGGGACCGGCCGTCGAGCGGAACTGAGCCGGACGCGCGCCGTCACGCGTCCCGTGACCTCGCCGCGTCGGCACGGTCATCCGCTGGCCGGAGCGCGACCGGCTCGGTGTCGAGCACGTCGAGCAGAGCGCCGAGCGCGAACGTTCGTGTCGACAGCCAGGCGATTGGGCGCGCTCCGGCGGCCACGCGACCTCGACGGTGGACCCGCGATCTCGAGCCCTTCGGAGCTTCCCGCGCGCCACCGTCGCGAGCATGCCGGTGCGCGTGAACCTCGCCGCGCCGTCGACCCGGTCGCGGCCGGCATCGTGCGAGTAGCGCACGGTCAGGCCCCGCGAAGCCGACGTGCGCCTGCAGGTCGTCGAGCACTGAGCGCGCGCTCGTCGCCGACCACGTGGCCGGTCAGCACGAGCGCCAGGTCGTGAACGCGGCCGCCCTGGATCTCGTTTCGTCACCCAGCGTGCGCCTCCGCCGCGAGCGTCGACGGCCAGGCGCGCGAACGCCGCGGCGGTGTCCACGCCCGGCGATCGACACGTGAGAATTCGACGGTTCCCGCCTCAAACCGGTAGCTCCCGGAGAGCCAGGATCGGAATCGCCCGTCGCCCCGTGCCGAGCGACAGGCCCACCTGAGGCGAAGCGCCGCCCCAGCGCCACGGCGTCGCCGTCGACCCGCGGCACCACCCACGAGGTCCGGCTGGCCTCGTCGACGAACGTATCTCGCCCTGCCGGACGGCGACGCTCGAGCCGCTGCAACAGCGCTCACAGCCACGTGAGATCGCGCGCGCCGGTCTCGTCTTCGCCTCCCGCGGTCACGCGTCCGGCCGCCGTGCGCACGAGCTGCAGCTTCGGCCCCGTGATCTCGATCGCGCGGATGACGACGGCGCCGCGCAGGAGGCGCTGCCGCTTGAGGCGCACGCGGACCGAGTCGAGCGCGAGCGCGGTCTCGCCGCCGGGGCGGCCGAGGCGCAGGCCGCGCGCGCAGCTCGGCCTTGGCGGCCGGCTCGCGTCCCACACGAGGTCGAGGCCGGCGAGATCGACCCGCCAGCCGCCGGCGTTCTCCGCGACCGCCGTCTTGAGCCGACCTACCAGGAAATCGAGCGGCACGGGCCCCGCTGGAGTCGCCAGACGGCTCGCCACGAGGAGCGCGACGAGCGAGCGTCGTGCCGACGAGGGCGATGCGAAACGCGATGCGGAACAGACGGCGAAGCATGCCGGACGGCCAACCGGGCTGACGAGGCTACGCGCCCGCACCGTCCGGGCGATGCGCGACCGCCATCCGCAACGGCCGTCCCCGTCGCCGCACGACCTCGTCGAGCGCCTCGCCGATCGCCGCGGGCGAGCGCCGGCGGATCGTCGGCCGGCGAGCGGCCGCGCGGCCGCGAACGTCTCGCCGGAGCCGCACGCACGCGCGCGTCGGTCATCGTGCACGCGCGAGCGCGACGCGCGCCTCGTGCACCGGCGCCAGCACCTCCTCGAAGGCGCGCAGCTCTGACGCGTCACGAGCGGCGACCGCGTGCCGGCGATCGGCCCGCGATACGGACGGTCGCTCGCAGAGCTCGCGCGAGCGCCGCGCTCGACGTAGGTCGCCGGCAGCTCCGCCCAGCGCCGCTGCTCGTAGAAGCCGAACTCGACCTCCGACGCGCCGCCACGTGATCGGCTCGCGCAGGTGGAGCGGGCTCCGCACGAGCGCGAGGCGCACGGCGACCGGGCGCGCCGCGTCGCTCGCGGCCGTCGCGGCGCCGTCCGGCGCGAAGTAGCGGGGCGGCGGTGGCGGCGCGGGAAGAGGCATCCCGCCGAGACCGACGACCGAGACACGCGACGATGCCTTCGCACCGCATCCGTGACTCCTCACTTCCTCCTCGCATCCTGCGACGGCGCGGCCGCGCACCAGCGCGCTCGGGTCGCGCTCGAGGCGCGCCGCGAGCGCCCGCACCGCTTCGAGCGCCTCGCGCAGCGCGACGCAGCGTCTCCTCGAGCTGGCCGCTCTGCGTCCGCCGAGCTGCGCCGGCGCGCCGTCGACGCTCGTCGCGCGCGCTGCGGAGCGAGCTCGTCGTCTGCGCCGAGCTCCGGCGTCGTGGATCGCGTTCCTGAGGCGTGCGCGCCGCCTCGTCGAAGCTACGCGACGATGCGCTTCGAACGCCGCCTCGTCGCTGCACCCAGCTCCGCGACGGTCGGTCAGCGTGCGCAGCGACTTCTTCGCCTCGCGCAGCGTGTCGCCGACATCGAATCGGTCGAGCTGCGGCAGCTTGGCCCGCGAACTCGTTCGCGACCTCCTCGAGGCTCTTCAGCGTCGACGGCACGGCACGGGACGTAGTAGCGCTCGGCGCGGCGGAACTCGAGCTCCGGCGACGGGTAGCGCGCGGGCGGAAAGTGTGTCGAACTGGACGAACTTGACGCCGGTGATGCCCGCCGACGCGAGCTGCGGCCGCAGCGTCGGATCGCGCGGCCGCTCGGCGCGCGAAGCCCATGCGGCGGAGCTCGTCGGTGCAGACCTTCATCCACACCTCGACGTGACGCTGGTCGGGCGCGACCGTGATGGTCGAGACCGTGCCGAGCGTGACGCCGCGGAACTTGACCGGGCGAGCCCACGTCGAGGCCCTGCACCGACTCGTCGAAGTACGTGACCGCTGCGGCAGACGTCGCGGTTGCAGCCGGCGCAGCCCGAGCCAGAACACGGTCGAGCGAGCGCGATCGACGAGCGCCGGTCACGACGAAGAGCCCGAGCTTCCAGTGGTTCGTCGTCGATCGCCACGTCGCTCATCCTCTCCGGCGCGTCGGTTGAAGAACGCGCGTACGCGCGGGTCGGTCGACTGGTCGCGGAGCTCGCGCGGGATCGCCGCGCGCGATGATGCCGCTGGGCGTCGCGTGTCGAGCAGGATGCAGTCGCTTCGCGATCGCGAAGATGCTGTGCAGCTCGTGGGTGACGACGACCGTCGTCACGCCGAGCGTAGTCCGAGAGCGTCCGGATCAGATTGTCGAGCTCGACCGAGCTCACCGGATCGAGGCCGGCGGAGGGCTCGTCGAGGAAGATCGATCGGCGGATCGAGCGCGAGCGCGCGCGCGATGCCGGCGCGCTTCTTCATCCCGCCGGAGATCTCTGACGGCAGGTGGTGCTCGAAGCCGCCGAGCCCGACGAGCGCGAGCTTCGCGTGCACGATCGCGTCGATGCTGTCGTCGTCGAGCGCGGTCCATTGCTGCAGCGGCAGCGCGACGTTCTCGCCGACGCGTCATGCGAGCCGAAGAGCGCGCCCGACTGGAAGAGGACGCCGAACGCCGGCGGCCCGCCGTCGCTCGTCGGCCCGTCGACGCCCTGGATGTGCACCCGGCCGCCCATCGGCACCTCGAGGCCGATCATGTTGCGCAGCAGCGTCGACTTGCCGGAGCCGCTGCCGCCGAGGATCGCGAACACGTCGCCGGCCGCGACGTCGAACGTGAGCGTCTCGCATGAGCACGCGGTCGCCCCAGCCGATCGTCAGCGCGTCGACGTCGATCACCGGCTCGCTCATATGCCGTAGCAGGTTGAAGATGCACGGTGAAGAGCGCGTCGATGACGACCAGCGCGAAGAGGCTCGCGACGACGGCCGACGTGGTCGAGCACGCCGACGCCCGCCGGCGCCGCCGCGCGTCGACAGCCCGCGCTGACACGCGACGCAGCGCGATCGCCCAGCCGAACACGACGCTCTTCAGCACGCCCGAGCCGACGTCCCACAGGTCGAGCGACCTGCTGCGTGCGCTGGAGATAGGCGGCGAGCGTGATGTCGAGGCGGAGCATCGCGACACGAACACGCCGCCGAGGATGCCGACAGAGGTCGCCGATGAGCGTCAGCAGCGGCGACGACGACGACGAGCGCGATGAGCGCGCGGATAGACGAGGAAGCCGTAGGGCGACGAGCCCGAGCGTCTCGAGCGCGTCGATCTCCTCCGAGACGGCCATCGTGCCGAGCTCGGCCGAGAACGCGGCGCCCGAGCGCCCGCGCGACGATGATCGCCGTCATGAGCGGGCCGAGCTCGCGGGTCACCGACAGCGCCGACCAGGTCGGCGACGAAGATGTCGGCGCCGAACTGCCGGAGCTGCACGATCGCCTGGAACGCGCGTCACCATGCCGACGAGGAACGTGATCATGACGACGATCGGAAACGCCGTCCGCGCCGGCGCGCTCCATGACGCGCGCGACGTCGCCCCAGTTGATGTTCGCCGGACGGCGGAACGTCGCGAGCGGCGGCGTCGAGGAGGTTCCCGAGGTAGTCGAGCTGCGGCGTTGAGCGCCGTCGGCGACCAGCCCGCGACCTCGCGCGCCGATCTGCTCGAGCGCGCTCGTCCGGGTGCGGCGGCTGCCTGCAGCGACGCGGCCGACGCGCTCGGCGGCGTCGTAGAGCTCGTAGAGCCGCGCGACCTCGTCATGCGCACCGACGACGCGTACGTCGCGCCGCCGCGTCGAGCTCGTGCGCGCAGTCTGCAGCAGGACGGCCATCGTGCTGCCGTCCATCGTGCTCGACGCCGGAGAGGTCGATGTCGACGGGCTTGCGGCCTTCGCCCGCGAGCTCGCGGACGCGGTCGCGCAGGAAGCGGATGGCGTCGGTGGAAGCGGCCCGGACAGCCGGACGGCGAGCCGGCCCCCGTCGAGCTTCGGTGCGTGTGATCTCCATGGCCGACACGACGCCCCTGCATAACGGACCCGTGATGGGCGGGCAATCGGAGGTCAGCCCCCGGAGGCGGCGGCCGGCGCATACGTCATGCAGGATCCGAGCGCGGAGCGCCCTTCGCTCGCGAGCCGGCGGGCGCGCTCGACGTCGAGCCTGAGCCCATGGCCCTCGCCGGTGCCTTCGGAAGCGCCAGGCGTCGTCCCCGCGGACGCGACGCGCGCCGGGCACGACGGCAACGCGAGCGCGCTGCGGGAGCGCGTCGCAGGAGAGCGTCTCGAGCCCTCGCCGTAGGTCAGGTGGGGAACGTCACGTCGCCGTGCGCGCGCGCGTCGCGGGCGACGGCGAGGTGACGAGCGGCCCGCGGACGATCCGCGCGAAGGTCGCGGCGGCGATCCGGCGCGACCCACGCCGTCGTGCCGCCCTGCGAGAACGGCAGCCACCGCTCGACCGCGCGCGCGCCGCCTCGTCGAGATACCGGAGCAGCGCCGCCTCGACGGGCGGATCGTGCGAGGCCGCAGCGTCCGGCGGGAGCCCGCGGAAGACCATGCAGTGCGTGGTCGCAGAGCGCGCGGTCCTCCGGAGCAATACGTAACTGAACGAAGTACAA